>Ga0214919_10001406_pt1 | contig 39518 bp, 56 predicted proteins | sample LL1503_MetaG_FD_177994 | JGI IMG/M metagenome (GOLD analysis project Ga0214919, IMG submission 177994) | Freshwater microbial communities from Lake Lanier, Atlanta, Georgia, United States - LL-1503 | ecosystem: Environmental > Aquatic > Freshwater > Lake | place: USA: Georgia | collected...
TTCCCGACGAACTGGTAAAAGTAGCTTGTGGGGTTGTAGTGCCTGCGGCGTAGGTGTACAGTTTACCGCCGGACAAAATGACGCCGCTATTGGTAAAGAACTGGGCCGCAGCGCCGCCCACAGGGGAGAGAAAGACGGCCATTTAGGTCACTCCAAAAGAATCAAGCCACCGTCCTCTTGCACGAGGTTATCGGATAACTCGGTAAGAAGATTGTTTTGCACAGTCGCAGTCGCATATCCCGACAAAAGCGAAACAATGCTTCCAAGGCCAATTGAGACCCCGTTGCGAATGGGAATTCCAAAGAAACTCATTGGATGTTAATTGGTTTGCAATATATTGTGCCGCCCGTGGACACTTGGATTGCGCTTACACGCCACTGGCCGCTAACGCTAGAGGGCACTTTAAATGGGATTGGCGTGAACGGCGGTACTGGCGTACTGGACGTTGTGGCCGTAACGCCTTCACCAACCAGCACATAGCAAGCCTGGTCAGACCAAACTACCACACCTTGAGCCCCAGCAGGCCAAGCACCAGTTACGCCAGCAGTGCCGGTGTAAGTAATAGACTTGGCCGGAAAATTGGTGTCCGCTAATGGGTTTAAGAGTTCCATGATGTGTCCTTACGCTAAAAAGCGGAGTTTATACAGAGTACGCAGATAAATCTCAATGATATTGTCGATCAGTTGTTGTAATGACATATCAGTCCTGTCCACTACGTCATAGCGGCATTTTTCAATCTCATCCAACTGGTTTTGCAAGAAGTCGATGATGTTGGCCGTTTTGGTGGCCGAATGCAGAGTGATTGGCCCCATCAGACCATGACGGCCTTGGTAGGCTTCGGCAAAATCATCCGCAGCGCCAATAATGCGCTCATAGAAAATATTGAGCGCAACATGCTTGGAGTAGCTGCGGGTGTTCAAATGGACGCTATGGGCCACATCACGGGCCAAGAATAGCATCCCGACAAAATCGGCGGCTTTGTACATCATTGTGGCATTCCCATTGGTTGTTGTTCCATGCCTTCTTGTGGCATCTCAGGGCCGGTGTCCATGTCTCGCCCTGGCATTTCGTTAACCAAGTCGCCCGAAGTGATCATGCCATGCACGGTACCCAGCACGATGTCTTGGATTTGCTCTGGCGACATAGACGCCTGCACAGCGGAAATCCGCTGAGTCTCGGCTTGGTACGCTTTGACCGTTGCCTCAAAGTCTTTGCGGTGCATATCCTGCGCTTCAATCGACTTGCCAGCATTGATGATCATCTGGTGCATCTGCTCCATCTCTTGGCCCATCGCTTGGATTTGCTGCTCTGCGGCCTGCAACTCGGGCGGCTTGTCGCCGTCTTGCATGAGTTTGGGGTCGATAGTCTTGGCAAAACGCTTCGCCATCTCTTGGGCACCGGGCCAATCCATGTTCTTGACAAACAGGTCACCGGCCACTTGCCATAGCTGCGGGTTGCCTTGCAGCAACTGGCCCATTGCTTCCAACGCCTCTTGGCGCTTGGTCGCATAGCCTGGGCCGGTGGTCGCCACCACATCGTACTTGCCCACGCCAGGGTTGTAAATCTTGTCGATCACAATGCCGTTTTGATCCACGATCTTTTTGACCGGCTCGGCCTGCATCGGGTCAATCTTGACCATGCTGGTTTCGCCGTCTTCACCAATGATGCGGGCAATGCGCTGTGTGTCGTAGATTTTGGGGATCAGGTCAATCAGTTGGCGGGTCAGATACCGCACACCACGGGCCAAGTTGTCACCAAAGTGGTATGTCCCAACATCACCCTCACGCTGACGCGCAAGAATTGCTTTTCCTGAGCGTTCATTGGATGTCATGCCCAAAGATGCGTTGTACTGGCCGGTGGACGCTTTGATGTCCTCAGAAGCGCCTGCTTTAGCTTGCAACAGCCCGCTGGAGGCCATTGGCGGCTGCGCCCGCTGGGGTAGTGGCAGCGTAGCGCCCGCGCCGTCTGTAACGTCTGGATTGACCTCCAAATACGGCCAGTTGGTCGTGTTGGCAGTCTTCCATTGGTTCTCGTAGCCTTCAAATTGACCGCCGTAGCCAATAAACGGTGCTTTTGGAGCCAAAGCCAGCATTTCTGCCTCTTGGGACACCCAATAGTTGTACATCCGCTGGGCATCCTTGGCGTTTCGCACCAGGCCAGACACGTACAAGCGACCGTCAACCTCAAATTCGTTGCCCACAATGCGGACAATGGGGATATATTTACCCGCCCACTCGCGTTCTTCCAAGATTTCGTAGCCGTTTATCTTGCAATACTTGATGCGTGGCCGGTCAGACTGCCTAGATTTCTTGGGTTTGCCATAAATAGCGCGCAACTGCTTGTCTTCAGGCGTTCCCTCAAAGGCCGTGGCGTTGCCAGGGTACAAATTGAGCGTGCCCTTGTCGTAATCGACGTAATAGTAGTCAGCGATGCGGATCGTGTCTTGATTAAGCCACTGAGACAGGTTTTGATCACCCACACCCAACGTTTGCAAGGTGGTAATGGGCGCTGAGTCGGGGTACATCCGCTGGTAATCGTCTTTGCTAATGTCCTCAGTCACAAAACAATACTTGGCATCCGCGCCGCAAGGGTCTTGGATGGTTGGATCCATATACACCGAGAATGAATTGCGAATCCGGCCAATTTTGATATCTTGGTCAAAGGTATTGTCGTCGCAATACTCGGTCAGGATTCGGATATAACCTTCTCCGTAGGAGACTTGGTTTTCGCAGGCGGTGTCGTAAGCGACATCTGCATCCGAGATGTATTCAATATGCCTGACCATGCCGTTGAAGACTTGGGCAACGTCAATGTCGGCCTTGTCGTCGGCTGGAATAACTTTGCCTGTTGGGCGGTTTTGGCGTTGGTCATTGGTGACTTGCCGTACGTGCTGCGGCAGCTTGTTAATGGTAAGACACGGGCGGGCGTTGATTGTCTGGCCCTGCACCGCACCGCGAGTTGCCAGCACATCAGCAGGCCACTGCCAGTGATTGTCTGGGCTTCCGGCGTAGAACTTCAGGTCGTCTATCTCGTCCTCGCGGGACTCAGACAGCGCCGATATCGCCATGTCTAGGCGGCTGCGCGCTGTCGCCAGTATGCCGGAGTCGTCGTTCTTTTTGCCGCCACCGTTGGCGACATTTCCTACCGCCACCATGCCGGTGTAATCAGCCATATTATTTCTTGCCTTTTGGGGCTGGTGCGCTGCGCTTTACCGCATACGCAATTGCCACGGCCTGTTTGACCGGCTTGCCAGCTTTGACTTCAGCCTTTACGTTTTCACGAAAGGCTTTGGGTGAAGATGATTTGACGAGTGGCATTATTTCTTCTTCGCTGTTTTGGCAGAATCTTTAAAATCCTTGGCCGTTGGAGCGCCTTTTGCGCCTACAGGGCGCATTTTCTCTTTGCTGCCCGCTGCGATGCGTGCCTGTTTTGCATGAATATTTGCGTACAGTCCAGGTTTGGTAGCCATATCAACACTTCCATCGTTTAAGCGCAGCTTTAGCGCGTTCGCCATCTTTGGCGTTGGCCGCTACTGCGCCCATTCTTGCACAAAATGAATCCTTGCGACCCTGGTCTGCCTTGGTCTTGGGATTCGGGGCTGGCGGTTTGAGATTGGAGCCGGTTGCGGCATTGTACTTCTCGCGGCCTTTGGCCGTCAGGCCAGCGCCTTTGGATGTGGGCAGCTTCTCGCCGCGTCCGACAGATAGAGATACTTTTTTCATGCGCCCATCCATGATGTATGCATTGCGCCGTCTTGAGCGTTATAGCGGCGAGTGGGCTCAGTATACTCGCGGTGAGCCACAGGAAAAGCAAACGTCACGCATATAGCGTCCGCTGCGTCTGGTGATGCTAAACCCCGTGCTTTCATTTCTTTCTTGCTCTCCAAGAAGATTGTTCCACGTGAATCAGGCTTCATCTTAGGCGAAATCAAATCCGTCTTCAAGAACCTGTCGGTCGGGATACTAGCAGATTTCAACCATTCCCGCATCTCGCCCCACATCTGCGCGCGCATATTTCCGTACATTATCGGGTTTTTGGCTTTATTTCCAAAGTTCACGCCCTTAATCTTGTATCGCTGCTCCTTGAGCCTGTCCACAATCCCAGCGCCCAGCCCACCCTCGTCAATCACCACCAGGGTCGGTTTATATTCCTCAATCGCGTCGATCACATACCCCACGACCGTCATAGTGTCGTCGCCCCGATGCCGGGTGATGTTGACAATATCCCGTCCCTGGCGCACGGCGATGACCGTGGCGTCCGCGCCGTAGCGCGCCGGATCAACGCCGATGATGATGGGCGCGGACAAGTCTTTGTACTTCTCCCGCTTCATGGCCTCGTCCACAATGTCCGAGCCGATGAACTGATCATCCCCCGCGCTTGGGAACATTCCGTAGACCTCGACGTGCGACTGTGAGGAGTCCGGTCCGTACTCTTGAATGATCCGCTCATAGACTTGTTTGTCCGTACCCTCGACCGTGCGCGCGTCCACCACCTTGGTTTTCCAAAACGCCCGCTTGGAGTTGAACGCCTCGTAGAAGTACCCCGTGTTGCGGCGGGGGTTGGAGAATGCCAGCCAGAAGCGGTTGGGCGTGTTCTCCGTAAAGAAGCCCGCAGTCACCGCCCAAATCGTGTCGTCGATACCCGATGCCTCGTCGAACACCACCAGCACGCCGTCGTAGTTATGCACACCCGCGTAGGCGTCGGGGTTCTCCGCTGACCACAGCCGCCCTTCGACGCCCCAGTACCTGGTGCCCTTCTTCAAGTCCCGCTCGACCAGTTCGGTCAGCCACTTGGCGGGCATCACCCGCGTGGCTGAGACTTCAAACCAGTGGCTGTTGATTGCCATCGCCAGCCACTTGGTAATCTCGGCCCAGGTGATACTTCTGAGTTGGGACTCCGAGTTAGCCGAGATGATGGTCGTCGAGCCGATGCGGGTCGCCAGCATCCAGATCGTAATCCAACTGACTAGCGCCGACTTGCCAATACCGCGCCCAGACGAGATGGCGGCTTGCAATACTGCGTAATCTAGCTGACCCTTGTTCGCTTCGATATGCTCGGCGATGTCTTGCAGCACCTCGCGCTGCCACTTGCGCGGCCCTTTGAAGTTCTCCAGCGGCGTGCCTTTGACGCCCCACGGGAATACCAGGGCTACAAAATTAAGCGGGTTGTCCTTGATGCGCGGCGTCCACAGACGCGCCATCAGGGCTTGTTCGTCTTCAGCGCTGTATTTGGTTGACTGCATCTACGACCTCAATGACCCGCATCTCTGCATCTTGCAGCGCCTGCGTGATGGATATGCGCTGGTCGATGTCCACCGTGATGGACTGCTTGGCAACCCAGCCGTGCTGGTGTTTGAGTATTTCAAGCGCCGCTTTGGCGTCGCCCTCGCGGGCAGCCTTGTGCAGGATGTCAGCCATCTCGCGCTCGCCGTCGGCCTTGCCCTTGATTGCGGCCATCTCGGCCAGTGCGTCAAATTGGCACAGGTGCCGGTACTCTTCAGGCCGCATCCCAGAGGCCAGCGCCAGTGTGTCGCCTTTAAGCCCCAGCTTGGCAGCGTCGTATATCGCCTGCAAGCGCGATTCAGTCGCTTGGACGTGTCGGACAGTGAGCGGCAGTGATTTGAACATTTGTTCTCCTGCGCCTGGGAGGCGTGTGCTGGAAGTTTACATTAAAAAAATTTTGTTTGCGGCCCCTCCGTTTACGTTGGCCCATCGCGTCGGCCCTACCCCTCCCCACTGGCTGAAATCCTACACAAAATGGCAAGCATATAGTTAGCAGAATGGCAAGGGTAATGCTAGTCAGAATGGCAAGCATATAGTTAGCAAAATGGCAAGCGGTTGGCCATGGGGATGTGGGTCATGTAGGCATAGCCTACGCGGTTGCATGGCCTGCGCTGCTAGCTACCTGGCCGCGCGCCAGTGCGCGCCAGCACCGGCCGTCGATGTGGGTCATGTGGGTCATGCCAATGTAGTCGCATGGTGTGCGATACCGGCCACCGGCCACCGGCCACCATGTGGGTCATGTAGGCATGACCTACAGGGTTAGAGTGCTCCCGTTAACCATGCGGCCATGCGCGGCCAGCAAAATGCGGTGCGTTGGCGGTGTGGGTCATGTAGGCACCCAAAAAGCCATTTTCAAATCGCTCTACCCCATATTGTAAGTATTGTAAGATTTCATAATGTGAAATGTAAGGTTTAGATAAGTTAAGATCAAATAAATGACAATATGACCTACAATATACGGTCGTCATTCGGGGATGCATGGAAACAGCGATCACCCACAAATCGCCACGCTAGGCACCCACAAAATGCCTAATAGTTGACTAAAATCAAGGGTTATTGCATTGTGCAAGAAAATCCCTTACACTATCAACCGTAGCAGCTTCGCTACTCAATACAGTAAAAAGGCAAACACCATGACTAAAATTCTAGGTTACATTGCATACGAAGGCCCATCAGAAATCGACGGCGCGCCCATTGTCGTGATCGTGAATAAGATCAACGACGCTAGTAAGAACGGGAAAACGGGCGACATAGTGCAGAGTTTCATTATCCGCAGCGACGTCAACCCGGTGCAGGCACTGCAAACGGGCGACGACGCCAGCATATGCGGCCAGTGCGAACACCGGCCGATCATCGCAAAGCAAACGGGCAAAGTGCCATGCTATGTGCAAGTAGCAAAATCGGTGCTATCAGTTTATAACGCATACAAACGCGGCCGCTATGTCAAAGCGGACCCGGCCACCATAGCGCGCGCACTGGCCGGTAAAGTAGTGCGGATCGGCACCTACGGCGACGGTGCGGCCGCGCCGGTGCGTATGTGGACACAAATTACCCGGTATGCGGCCGGTGTGCGCGGATATACGCACCAATGGCAAAACGCGGGTTTTGATCATGCTGCATGGGCACCGTTAGCCATGGCCAGCGCCGATACCCTCGAACAAGCTGCACTGGCCAATTTATACGGGATGCGGGTTTTCCGGGTATCGGTCGGCGTCGATCGTCAACCCGGCGAGACGGTGTGCCCGGCCAGTGCAGAGGGCGGTAAAAAATCGACGTGTGCTAAGTGCACGCTGTGCAGTGGCACGCGGATCCAAGCGCGCGATGTCGTAATCGCGGACCATGCTATCGGCCATGATCGGCGCCGGACCATTATGCTAGCGGCCGCATAGGGCTATCTGCAAACGGCCATCGCTGGCCGCTTAGGGGCGCGCACTGTGCACGCTATAACCTAAACGAAGGGCAAATTATGCTTAAGACTATGCGCGCACGTTATCCCGGCCGGTGCGCGGCCACCGGCGCGCCGATCAAACCCGGTGCCTTGATTTATTACGACGGTCGCACCAAACGCGCTACGCTCGCGCCGGTGCTAAACACCATTACGCTAATGGGTGAACATGGCCCGTCGCACTTTACCCGTAACGCACGCGGCCGGTGTGAGGATGCGCCATGCTGCGGATGCTGCACTATCTAGGGTTATCTGCAAACGGCCAGCGACGGCCGTTTGCGGGCTAATCCTGGCCGCTATACATTGGAGTAAATTATGCGAAATTATGGTGAAACCAAAGCCCAGCGCCAGGCGCGCTATTTGGCCGAATTCAGCGACGCCGTGATCACGGCCAAGCCCGCGCACGCTGGCCGGATCGAATGGCCGTCAGCGCTGCATTTTTATTTTACCGGCGTGCCGGTGGCCGATGCGGCCGCGCGGTATGTGGCAAACCATGCCGATGAGGTCGCAAAATGAAAATTGGACAACACATCTACATTTCACTATATGGTAAGCCCGAACGGGTCCTAATCCTGGCGATCCATCGCGCCGGGACCATCGATGTGCAGCGCAGCGATGGCGCTTGTTACCGGGTGAGCGGACTATGATTCACCCGCTATTTGAAGCCATACTGCGGCCATACGCGCCACCGGCACCACTACCCACGCCCGAAGCAATCGACGCGGCCATGCTGGCCGATAAGTTAAACGACGGGTACTTTCAACGTCAAATAAACAACGCTATCAACCTGGAGTTACGCTATGCAAACCCTGAAAATTAAATCCACCACCTATACGCTGGCGTCACTCGAGCGCGTCGATCAAGTGCAAGCGCTTACAAGCAAAATCACCGGCAAACACAAACCCGTGCGGCCAAAGGCACCCAAGCGCACTTACCCGCGTTTTGGGGATAGTCTATCGACGCACGCCTACGTGCGCGATTATTACGCCATGAATGCCCTGGGCGAGTCGAACCACTTTGCGCCACTGTCCAAGCACCTTAGCGTGCCCGTGGGCGTCGATTCAATGGAGGTCGAAGCATGAGACAGCACTACAAACCCGAACCAGTGGCGCGCCCTTGGGCTGATCTGCTGCTGGCCGTTTCAATTGGCCTGATCTTGGCCGTTATCTTATTGGAGTACCTATGATTGACGAAAATTTTGAAGAGGCGCATTACATTGCGCGGATAAACCACCTGGAAGACGTGTTGCGCGCCCTGCTGGACGACGACAATGAGGCGACGCGCGAAGATGCCCAGCGCGCGCTTGCGTGCTCATAATCGCTGCGGCCCTTGTGGCCGCGATCCTGGCGATCCTTTTCGATCTAGACTAAGCCCCTTCGGGGGCTTTTTCTATGGCTCGGCGCAGATCGGACTTGTTGCTTTTGGCTAACTCCGGCGCGCAGAAAATATGTTTTTTGGTCTGATACTCGCGCGACGCCAGGCGGCCCATGTCCACCCAGCCCGCTTCCTTCAGCGCGTGCATAAGAGCCGGGGGGACTATTTTTATCCCTGCTGGGGCGTATAGCTGCAATTCGTCGCAGATCGCGTAGAAGGGCGCGCCTACCACGCCGCTAGAGAATGCACGCTGCCGGGCCTTGATTAGGTTGACCAGGAACGACTCAGCGCCGCTCATGCCATGCTCGACCATAATCATCTTCGCTTCGGTCATTGGGGGCGCTGCGTTGGGGTTCCAAGCGCTCACGTCACGGGTGTGCAAGTAAGCCGCCACGGCAGCAAAGCCGCCCCGGTGTTCGTACCAGTTCCAAAGGGCGACGGCCTCTGCTTCGGGCAGCTTACCGGCCTCCGACCATAAAACAAACCATCGGCGATCCTCTGAGGGCAGGGAGATCGCCACGCGCTCATTGGAAAACGCCACCACGAAAACGCGGTTCAACGCATAGTACGGGTGCAAGCCCTTGCGGTTGACCATAAGCAACTCAGGCGGCGCTGCGATGATGGGCTTGAGGGTATTCTCCAGCGCGCGCCGGTCTTTGGCCTCTGCTTGGCGCAACTCGGCGATCTCCATCACTTCGCACTCGAGCGCATAGCCCCATTGCGAATTGAGGTCTTCATTCTTGACCAGGGAGCAATTGGCCTTGGCCTTGCCGCCTATGGCCCAAAAGAACGGGGCAAACAGGGTATCTTTGCCGCTGCCATGATTGCCGCCCAAGAGGATAGCGTGATTGATCTTGTGGCTGGGAAACTGCACTTTATGGGCTAGGGCGTTAAGCAAATGCTCACGCTCATACTCAATTGGCACCATGCGCTCGACATGGCGCAGCCACGCGGACACGTCAGCGGCCACCGGCTCGGGCCGGGCGTCACGCCAGCGGTTGCCGTACACCAAGCCCTCACGCGCGACCAGCACCGACTCGCCTGCGGCGTAAGTGATACCGACCAGGGCGCGGGCTCCCTTGTCTTGGCGGTACTCATCAAACGACACCGACGCCTCGACCTTGGGGTGCTTGCCGTGGCGGGACTTGCAATTGATATGCCGGAACAGGGCGTTGAAGGTCTTACGCATTACCTCGCGCCGGTCTTCCATGTCAAAGTACGCGTCGTCGTTCTGTATGTACGCAAAGCGCTCGAACCAGCCGGACATCTCCACGCGGCCCAACTCGCGATGCTCGACCTCGGCGATAACTGTCGCCGCGTCGTTGGGGTATTCGACTGTCGGGGTTAGCTTGGAAAGGGTGTTTTCCATTACTGCCGCCAGCAACTCGTCGCGCAGGCCATGCGAACGCTTGGGCCCACCATGCTCTTCCACCCACGCGAGATAGGCGACGCTGTCCAGATGGGCGCAATGCTCATGCAGGCAGCAGTAGGCGCGGTTTACGGGGTGATAGCGCCCCATGGGGTTGCCGTCGCTATGCTCGGCGCTGTTCGGGCAAACGATGCCCCACCAGCCGCTGCTGTTGCCCTTCTCCAGCAAGTCGCCACGCGCTGCTGTCCACGCCAGCACGTCATCGCCGCCGTCATCGGTGAGCCGGATCGGGCGTACTGTGGCGGTGTCGGCTGGGTTGGGGGTGACGCCCAAGGCGGTGCATATAACTTCTAAAGAAAATTCCCTCTCGGGGTGGAACTCGACCAAGGCAGACGCGAAGCGGTCGCGGCCAGGCTTCAAGTTAATCGAGCCGGGCAGTCTGAAATTGCGGACGGGGTTAATCGCACCGCCGTCGGTGTAGCCTGCCTCTGCGATTGCGACAATGGCCGCGCTGAATTCGCCCTTCATGGGCTGGTCGTCAAGGGCGAAGGTGTAGCCGTACTGGTAGTTGTTGGGGCTGGTCTCCATGATCCAAGTCGGGTCGATGGGCGGCACCTTGGCCTTGGTGCCCACGTCATCCAGCACTAGGAACGCCACACGCTCGCAGGCGTCGGCCTTGGCTGCGGGCTTGCCCTCGTCAAATCGGTCGATGATGAAGCAGCCGGTGTTGCAGTACCACGTCTGATCGGGCTTCCACTTTTTGGGCAGGAACGCAGGCCACGCGCACTTAACTGCGCCATCGGCGTGAAACTGAGTCTCGCCGTCTTTGAGGATGGGCTTTTGCCGCACAAACAAAATAACCTCGCCCTCGGGCGCAATGTTTTCGAGATAAGTTAAGAAATTCATTTTCCGTATCGCTCCATAATTGAGACTTCAGCGTCTAGGGGTAAACCCTTAGCCCATTCGGGCGGGGTACACATGACCAAACGCAGCGCCTCGGGGTCGGGCGTTGCGGTTTCGATCACAATTTCATCGTGGACGTGCAGCACCACGTCATCAAGCTGGCGCAGCGAATGGCGCAGCAAGTCGTTAGCCACGGCCTGGGTAATGTTCTCGCAGGCCAGCCCCTTCCACAAACGGGCGCGGGGCCACTCTTTGGCATCAGCGGCGGGTTTCCATGCAGCTTTGGCGTAAGTCACACCTTCGGATTCCAATCGGGCATAGGGGTAACACAGGATGCGTCCAGAGGGCAGCACATACCATAGGTGCAGGCCGTCGAACAGGTACACGACGCGCCCCGCGCTGAACTCTTTGCCTTTGTTTCGCATGGCGCGGGTGTACGCTGATTCTAGGTCTTGCCAGTACAAAACAGACCAAGGGTTTGCCCTACGCCAAGCATCTACCATGCGTTTGGCATCTGACTCAGGCAGCAAGATGCCGTAGGCGCGGCCCATCGCCGCAAAGGCACCGACGCCACCGGCAAAGCCGCAGGCCAACTCCTGCACCTTACCAATTTGACGCTGGTCTTTGTTGACCTGGCTCACACTGACGCCGAACGTCGCCGAGGCGTTGACCTTGTACACATCCTCGCCGGACGCAAAGATCGCCAGCTTGTCGTCACCCCTGCCAGACAACCAAGGGTTTACCCTAGCTTCGATGGCCGACCAATCAGCAACGACTAGGTGTTTACCCTTACTAGGTACAAGGGCCGGTCGGAGCATCCCTCTGAGGACGTCGGTGACTCGCTTGCCGAACTTGGGGACGATGGCGTGGCCCCTGACCATTGCTGTGCGTACGGCTTCGGGCTCTTGGGCGCATTTGCGGGTGAAGTTGTGGACTTGGGCTCCATAAGACGAAGCGCGTCCAGTAGCGCTGCCGCCTGCAAAGACAAACGCGCCTCGTACTCTGCCGTCTTCTTCATCTGATAACTGTGCAAGGCGGCTGAACTTCGCAACCGACGACGCCCATAGGTCGTCGGCGCATTGGATAACTTCTTGAACGTCATGGGGGACATCCTCACAGTTTAGTAAATTGGCCCTGACAGTTTTGTCAATCGAATACTTGCCGTCCTTCTCCATCAGCTTCTTGGCCTGCGGGCCGACACGGGCCAGCACCCATTCGCGCATCTTAGGGGAGCGCACGCTGGTGATCTCGCCGCCAGTCACCTCGGCGACGATGGTTTGAATCTCGGCCAACTCAGCGCTGGCGTACTTGACCGCAGCATGGCACAGGGGCACGTCCACCAGCACGCCTCGGTCGTTGATCCGCTCGTTGACGTGGTAGTCTGCCAACTCCTGCGCTGACAGTGGCCGCATGGCCTTGCTGACTGCTCTCATGGCCTTAACATCCATTTCGCAGTAGGCCACCATCTCGGCGGTCAACTCGGGCGACTCCTCGTAAGGCGGCACGCTCATCTTGCGGATTAGCTGGGCACCACGATGGTCTTTCTTCATGGACGCGCCAGCAAAGCGCCCCACGTCTTCCAGCGAGCCAGGCGCGCAATTGGCGCGGGCCTGCGCTGCGGTGCAGACGAATTGCTCTAGGGCAAAATCCAACTGCAAGACGTACCAAAAAATTAAGCGCTCGAAAGCGGCGTTGTGGGCGTAAATCAAACCGTCCCAGCGCCGCACCCGCTCGGGCAGTGGCTGGTCAGGCAACCAGGTCTGCACGTCTTCATCGTCGAAGGCGTAAGACATACACAGCACTTCGGTGCTGCCGTGCTGGGCGTAGTTGTAAACGCCCGCGACTTTTAGGTCGCACTGTGACCTACTTTCGAAGTCAATCCACAAAGCAGTCATAGTGCCTCCGCACTTTTATAGCGCTTATTGTTGTTTCATGTACGCCATATTCAGCCGCCAGTTGTCTCCCAATACCATAACCTTCAGACTTAATGCGGCTACGGATATCTTTGACTTGTGCTTCGGTCAGCTTACCTCTGTGTTGGTGTAATACTGCGTCTATGTTGTTCTCACTACGTGTGCCCCACCGCAGATTAGACAGTCGGTTATCGGCAGGGTTTCCGTTCATGTGCAGGCATTCATGCTTGTCTGGAGCCGCGCCAACAAAAGCCAGCAGCACTAGCTTGTGAACGCACTGGCTATTTCCACGGCCCAACGCCACACTCAAATGACCGCCGGGCATACGGCCTGGGCGCAAGATGCAACCTTCAGGACGGCGCTGATACGAGCGAATTTGCCCTTGGTCACTAACTTCATATTTGCCGTCGTACCCCGGCACAAGTTTCCAAACTTCCATGTCGTCGTCTCCTTTTCCAATGCCCACTGTTACCAATGGGCATCAGAAAAGGCCGTTACGCCGCTACGCGACGACGACGACTTGGGGCTGCAACCTCGGCGGGCTTGTCAGCTTCGCCTTCCAAAGTCAACCATTCCACCACCTCGAAGACCGGGGTAAAAATCCGGCCATACGACTTGTGTTGGTAATGCTCCTTTTTGAGGCGCACGACCGGCACTGGTTTGGATTGGTCTTTGTCAACCTGGTCTGCCAAAGCTACGGCCAGAGCCTGCACGCTACGCTTGCCGCCCACCGAGGTGGTCGTAAAACGCGCTTCCATGCCCTTGTCTTCGCCAGTCAGACACTTCAGACTCATACCCACCTGAGTCTCCCAGCCCTTCTTGGCTGCTGGGGGCGCTCCGTCCAACTCCGGCAGGGGCTGGGATACGGGCACCATTTTCTCGCCCAACACTTCGCCGTCGCCCCAAGCAATAAAGCCGTGGACAAACGAGAAAGGATTGACCGCCCAAGTGCTGTCCTCTTCGACTTCGGTTTGGTCTGCACCAAACACCCAGTGGCCGGTCTTGTCCATTTTCAGGATGACCGTACCGGCTGGGCCGACGTCGGATTGGATAGCCCGCAGGGAAGTTGCGAGGGTGGAAACTGCGGGCAAGCCCGCTTGGGAGAACGCTACTAGATTGGACATTTCTGTTCCTTTATTGAAGTTTAGAAAGGGCAGCGGTTAATTGCTTACCCAAGAGCATCACCTCGGGGCGCGGGTCATCCGCGCTTGCCAAGGTGTTACCTGAACTGATGGCGACCACCAGATCACCCGGCAAAGCCAGCTTGCGCTTTTTGAGCGCCTTCTCAGCTTTGGCCGGAGAGATCACGGAAGTCTCCAACACTTCAGATTCGGTGAGACCAAACGCAAACAAGGCGACCTTGGCCTTGTCTTCGTCGGTCCATGAACGGATTGCACGCTTGGCGACCAGTTTGTAATCGGGCAGCTTGGCACCCGACTCCAGCAACTGGAGCGCCAAGGCGCGCAAATCAGTGATCCACTGCTCCAGCATATCAGCATTTTTGAGATATGTGGCAATGGTGGGTGGGTCTAGCGAGTCAATGGTCGTTTTGAGCGCCCGCTCGACTGCGCCGGTCATCTGTGGGCATACCGGCTTGGCGGCGCACCAGCGGCAGTGATCGCCAGAGCGCAGCGGCGCGGTCTTCTTCTCGCTCATTTTGACGGCCTGCACCAACTGCAATTCAAACTCAGCAATGCGCGCTGGTGTGGTCACCCAACGCTTGACTGCTGGCGGCTGCACAATGACCATCTCGATCTCAGTCACGCCCTCAAAGGCCCACTGAGCGGCTGGCGTACGCATGGCCGCAGCGGCGTAGAACATCAGTTGCGGATTCTCCACAGAATCAACGACCACTCCATCACCAAACTTCCAATCGAGTACAACAGCGCGAGTGCCGAGACGACCGATAAGGTCAGTACTACCAAATACACCAGGCAACAAGTCGCCAAAGCTAACACGAGTTTCAGCTTCAATTTCCATCTCCTGTTTGGGGTCAATCTGATCCAGCGCCGCCAGCGCGGGCTTTAGCTTGTTGTCGATCAGTTCTTGGGTCAACGTCTGATCTTCGTACACGGTGCCAAGGTAATGCTCTGGCGGTTGGCCGGACATCACGATCTCTGCGATGACGTTGTGTAGGAGCGTGCCCTCGTCAGCGTACTTGCTGCTGGGCTTGGGTGGCATCTTGGCAACTAGGGCCACAGAGCCAGGGCAGTTGATTACCCGCTTGGCGGTGCTACCGCCGACGATGTTACTGTGGTTCATACTTTACCCCCTGCTCGTTTAGCAACTCTTTCCATCGCATCGCCGTAACTCATACCCAATGCTTTGTTGATTAAAGCTAAACATGAATCAATAATTTCATCATAGACACCTGGGTCAACTTCCTTGATGACGTTTAGTGTGATTTTTGCGTCTTCCAACGCTTCGATGTCCGCACTATTGGCGGTGTACAACAGATCAATGTCTGCTTGGATAGGGGGCTTGAGCGGCTGTATCCGGTCAAACATTCTCTTCCCTCGTTCGTAGAACTCTTTGTCTTTACCTGTATTGTTGTCTTTAGCCATTTGGACTGTCCTTTAGTTGATTGGGACTTGACTATAGCACAACTTTTTGTGCTAAACTTCTTGACATGAAAGAAAAAGATGTAGAAAATCATTTTGTCTGGGCGGTGGAGCGGCTTGGTGGTAAGACCTACAAGTTCACCTCACCAGGGCGCAAGGGCGTAGCGGACAGGATAGCTTGCCTGCCTGACGGCAGCACTTGGTTTGTGGAACTCAAGACCAAGGGCGGTAGGTTATCAGAATTGCAAAAGCTGTTTGCCGCAGACATGGCGCGGCTCAATCAAAGGTATGTATGTCTATGGACAAAGGAACAAGTCGATGAACTATTACAACGAAATTGACCCGTACGCCGCGCAGTGGCTACGCAACCTGATAGACGCAGGGCATATCGCCCACGGTATTGTTGACGAACGGAGTATCACAGATGTTAAGCCCTTTGATCTTGCAGGCTACACCCAATGCCATTTCTTTGCTGGTATCGGAGTCTGGAGCCATGCGCTACGTCAATCAGGATGGCCTGACAGTAGACCTGTTTGGACGGGTAGTTGCCCATGCCAACCGTTTAGCGCCGCAGGCAACCAAAAAGGCACCACCGACGATCGCCATCTCTGGCCCGTCTGGTTCAATCTCATCCGCGAGTGCCGCCCTCCAGTTATCTTTGGTGAGCAAGTTGAAGCAGCGATTAGACACGGCTGGCTCGACCTTGTTCAAACTGACTTGGAAGGAGAAGATTACGCCTGCGGGGCGGTCGGTATCCCTGCTGCGGGCGTCGGCGCTCCGCACATCCGGCAGCGACTCTGGTTTATGGCCGACGACACTCGCGTCGGACAGTCGGGGGTCAGCGGGCGTTGGCAAACGCGAGTTACCGAATGCGGTGAAGTGGATAGGCTGGCCGACGACATCGACGCGGGATCACAAGGGCGGCTACCGGGGGGGGGCGTATGAGAGACGGCAAGATCAGCACGGACACGTTGGATGTAGCAGCGCAACTGGCTTTTGGGCGAACTGTGATTGGCTCTCCTGCCGAGACGGAAAATACCGGCCAGTTGAATCCGGCACATTCCCGTTGGCTCATGGGTCTACCGCCAGAGTGGGACGCCTGCGCGCCTACGGCAACGCCATTGTCCCGCAAGCCGCGCAAGCGCTCATAGAGGCTTATCTTGAAACTTAGACCCTATCAAGATGAGGCGGCTGACTTCCTGTACGAGCGCGACAGGGCGATGATCCTCGCCCCTGTGGGTGCTGGCAAGACAGCCATCACGCTGACTGCCATGCAGGCCATGCTCAAGGACGGGCACGCCAAGCGCTTCCTCGTGCTGGCCCCCAAGCGGGTCGCCACCAGCGTCTGGCCGGTCGAGCAGCCTAAGTGGGCACCTGATGTGACGCTGGCCGTCGCTGTGGGTTCTGCCAAGCAGCGGGCCGCTGCGCTGGCGTCTAACGCCCAGGTGGTGGTGACCAACTACGAGAATCTGCCCACGGGCAAGTTTGATGCGGTGGTGTTTGACGAACTGACGCGGCTCAAGAATCCCAGCGGCAAGCGCTTTAAAGACTTGCTGAAATTCCTTGCGGCCATCGAGATTCGTTGGGGGCTGACCGGCTCGTTCACCAGCAACGGCTTGGAGGACGTGTTCGGCCAATGCAAGATTGTTGACCAGAGCCTGTTGGGCCGCAGCAAGGGTGCTTTTCAGCAGCAGTATTTCGTGCTAATCAACCCCGACTTTGGCGAGTGGGCACCGCGCAAGGGCAGTTTAGAGAAAGTGATGGCCGTGATAAAGCCTGCCACTTTTGTGCTGGACGCGGGTGAGTATAGCGACAAGCTGCCGCCGCTTCACACGGTAGAAATGCGCTGCGATCTGTACGACCGCAAGCCTTACGACACCATGAAAAAGGACTTCAAGCTGCAAGACATTACGGCCATCAACGCGGCTGTGGTGACCGGCAAGTTGCAGCAGCTTGCCAGCGGGTTTGTGTACAACACGGTGCAGAGCCCATCGGAGATACCTGGCAAGTGGGTGACGGTGCAGACGCCAGTGTGGTTTGACACGGCTAAGTTTGACCGGCTGCATGAGTTACTGGAGGAGAACCAACGTGCTAACACGCTTATTGTTTACAACTATCAAGAAGAACTGGCCGAACTCAAGCGGCGTTACCCCCATGCTCAAACACTTGACGACGACCGGGCAATTGAACGGTGGAACGCGGGCACCATTGAGTTACTGCTTGTCCACCCCAAGTCAGCAGGCCACGGGCTCAACCTCCAGTACGGCGGGTGCCGGATCGTGTTTTTGTCCCTGCCCTGGTCGCTTGAGTTGTATGAACAGACCATCGGGCGTTTGCATCGTAGCGGCCAGCGGCATGACGTGTGGTGCTACGTGATGCTTACCAACAAGACGGTGGACGAACGCATCTGGGCCGCGCTGCACGACAAGCGCGCTATTTCTGATATTGCTATGGAAGAACTATGTTAAATCAATTAAAAGCACAACTTAAAGCGGCCAAGGCCGAACTCAAGGCCCGCGCGCGCCAGTTGAACGCCACCTACCGGGCGTATGACCGCTGCGTTAACTTGATTACCAAACTGGAGACACGAATTGAAAAACACTTGGCGAAGTCTAAATGACCGTCTGCCCACACTGACCGAAGAGGAAGTGCTGGGCTTACTGAACAACGAGCGCAATACGCTCAAAAGAGTATCCATACTGGAGCGTATGCACCAGCGGTACAACACCCTGCGCGTCGCGCGGGAGAGACTTGAACTACTAAAAGAGGCTAAATTACCATGAAATTTATTAAGTTTTTAAAGGACTACTACCGCGACTTGACGCCAGCAGAGGTCATCCAGCGAGAGCTTGCTTGTGCCCATTTAGACCGTCTTGAGGCCGAGGCCGCAGTCGAGTACGCAAAGGCAGTGCTCGATATGAATATGACCCGCATAGAGCGTTTGAATACACGTTTAGGAGAGTACAAATGACCTGTTGTGACTACGGTGAATGCACTCAAGGCCGAGATTGTCCAGTACGCAAGCAGCGCATGGAGGCTACAAACAAGGCTTATATCGAGCGTGGCAGGGTTGTTGACACTGACCCCTATGAAGACACACTTGGCACTGTTAAGGCGTTGGTTGCTTGGCTGGCGGTAGCACTTGGTATGTGGGTTGTTTTTTTTACTTTTGTGGTGGAAGTGATGAACATCATTGAAATGGCGCTGAAGGCTGGGTGGGATGACGGAGCCGACCACATCAACATTGAAGCCTTTGCCGCCTTGATAGCAGCGCATGAGCGTAAATTCATCGCTGAAAAATGGGAAGAACGGTACGGCTATGACAAACATGGTGTTGCCGAATTTATTCGTAAGAGGGCTAATACGCAGGAGGAGCAGACATGACAGGCTATCAAAGCAAAAAGGCAGCGGCGCAGGACAAGCTAGAGCAATGGGGCTACGAAGCGTTTAATGACTGGTGGGACAGTGACTACGATGACAGCACTAACCCATACGAAAAAGACACTTTTGCTTATTGGGCATGGGCAGGATGGCAAGCAGCATTGGCACAGGAGAAGAACAATGGAACGTGAAGCATTGAAGTTGGCGCTTGAGGCGTTGGACATGGAGCGCCTCCACTATCTTGCGCACGAGTCTGGAAACGATGCCCCCGAATACATACTTGAGGCAATCGCTTCCTGTGAGCAAGCCCTAGCACAGCAAGCGCAGGAACCCATGTGTCCCAAATGCAAAGCAGGGGTGCTGTATGAATGTGTGGCTTGTAGTAGCAACAACTATCCACAAAAGTCAGCGCAGGAGCCTGTGGATGAGTTGAAAGCTCTTGGCGACTTGTTGCAGCATGAGGTTGACCGATTGATTGCGTCAAAGCCACAGCGCCCGTGGGTAGAGCCAACGGGTAATGAATGGTTTGAATGGTGGCGTGTATCAAAAGTAACAGATGCAACACAAGCAGAAATTGATTTTGCTGACTTTTTAATTATTGCTCAGGCTGTGATGACTAAATTAAAGGAAGATAACAAATGAAACCAAGTCACCCAAAAATCAGGCAGCTATTGCACCAGTACCATGATGGCCTGACAGCAAAAGAAATATCCGAAAGGTTAGAAAAGAAACACGACACGATTTATGCCGCTCTGCAAAATATGCCTGATACTTACATAGATAGATGGCTAGAGGCCCAACAGCAGTTGCCACCACAAGCCGTATGGTGCGCGGTAATCCCGCCAGAAGATTGTCCTAAACCTAGATCAAAAAATGTCAGACCTACCCAACTTTGCAGCATGGAACCACGAAACCTTAGCGAAATTCGCTTTGGATTCGTACTTACGAATGCAAGCCCAACAGGACGCCATTGAGCAACTGCGCGGCGATCTGAAGGACGCTATGCAGTTAGTACGGGCGAGTACCCTTGCTGTCGATGATTAGCACCTGGCCCCGAGGCTTGCCCTTGGGGTCATTGGGCACCGATATGTGCGTCCAACGGTCAAACTCACGGATTAGTTGGTCAAACGGCAGCTTGGCCGCGATGACCGCTTTGACCACTTGATCTGGCGTCATTGCAGGCACGCGGATGTCCGCAGCGCAGCCGACCCGATGCTGGCTGGTGTCTTTGCTGCCTACAGCGTCATTTACTTGTTTGCTCCGAAATGCGCTGTTGACCATGATCGGTACGCCGCCCAGAACGCTTTTAACTTGTTCCAGCAGGCCAGCCAAGCGTTGGAGATTTGCAATTTCACTAGGGTTAGGCTCATTTTTAAATTCTCGGTGATCGGTGACAGTTAATTCTGCCAGCGTAAAATTAGGCGTCATTTTGCAGCCACGCCTTGCATCTTCTCAGCGGTACGCATACCGCCCAGGCCAAGCATCCCCAAGAGCAGCGGCATCATGGTGCCCGTGTCCATCGTGGGAAACTTGACCGGGTGACCGGCCAAAGCCGAGCCCCACTCGGCCAGCGGGCCGACGACGAACTGGACGGCGAACCCAGCGCCGCACACCCAGCCGATGGCAGGCCGCCAGCCGGAGACAAAGATACTGGAGCTTGCCGCCTCTACTTTATTAATTTCCATCTGGCCGGTGATCTGGGCTAGTTCGCCGTTCTGTTGCAGCTTGAGCAACTCTAGCTTGGCGGCGGCTTGCTGGGCAGGGTCGGGCAGAATTCGGTCTAGGACTTTGCTGCCGATGTCAAGCATCGCAGATATGGGGTCAAGGGACATTAGGTTTCTCCTCGTCTATGTGCGAACCTACTTTAAGGCCCGATAGCCAGCCGATCAAGCCACCGATGATGGTCTGAAAGGCGGGGCCGATGATCTCAAAAATCTTGGTGTTGTCTACTTCCTTGACAAACAGGCCGTGGATCAGCGCCCAGATCAAGGACAGCACGACAGCGCACAAGGTAGCGGTGACCATGTAGGTCACTATATTTACAAGTTTGTCTTTATCGTTCATCTTGCCTTCTCCATGATCTTGGCCCGCAAGGCGGGGCTATCAGCAGTGCCAGCCCACTCGGGCAAAGCGTTCCATATAAGCGTGTAATCGTCCAAACTGCATGATGTCTTATCCAGCCACGCCAGCATGGCTTTGTGGCGCTCTAATGGGTCGTGCGTTGACCAGGCTATGGCGTACAACTCTTGCACCGCGCAGCTTGGCTGCTTGGGTGGCTTCCTGATTGGCGGCGGCTGCGCGTTCAGAATCAGCTTGTCCTGGGCGACCGATACCGTGATCAGCGCCAAAAAGAGTATGACGCCGCGCATTAATCATTTGTCTACTTTGTGATCGAGTTTGTCAAAAATTTTGCCGAGCATCTCTTTGACTTCCCGCATATCGTCTTTGTAGTCTTGACGGGCAACATAAATAGTGGGCAGCTTAGACAAGTCATTTTTAAGGTCTTGCACTGCTGTCCACAACTCGCGGGCGAACCATCCGGCCACGCCCATGCAGCCGCCCAAAATAAGGTTGATTGTTTGCTGATCCATTATTGACCACTCAAAAAATTAAATTGAGCGTTGCCAGTGTCTTGTGGGGCTAAATTGTTGACTACGCCGATATTGCGTACTTTTTCAGCACTTATATTGGCGTTTTTAAACGGGTCGGCAAACTTTTCCCCCGCTGCTTGTCGAGCCATAGACTTACGCAATGCAGCAGCAGCCATTTTTGGGTCTAACATTTCCGTAGCAATTTCAATCGCAATTTTTTCGTTTACCCCGCCTTTTAAACGTCGGATAATTTCATTTGCGACTGTGGCAACTCGATTCATTAAGTTTGGTACTTGAGCCCCCGGCACAGTATGCAAAAGATCAGGCCCAGCTTTAGAACCTTTGCCCGCTGCGTATTCAGTTTCGGCTATGCGAGATAAATCGTTTTTTACGCCGTCTATTACGGCCATTTGCTCTGGCGACAAAATCTTAGCCAAGCTATCGTAACGGGGCAACCCTGTAGTTGCCTTTTGTATAGTGCTGGGCGCGTTTTCTAGCGCTGTTGCAAAACCAGCGGCACGCAACTTCCCTGTTTCTTCGCCAAGCGCGGGGGTTAATTTACCTTCAAGATATTGCCCCACTTGCATTTGGTTAATCGGCTTGCTGCCAGCCGAGTACAGTTCTCGGGCTTGGCCGTATTCGGGCACTTTATTTTCAAACCATTTTAAAAATTCTTTACGCGTTCCACCAATTGCAATAGCTTCATTTTTACCTATGCCAAACGTAGCGGGGTCTTTTATTAAATCATCAAACGCCAGTTTCATGTAGTGCATACTTGTGCCGGGGTATTGCGCTACTTCGGCAGGCGTTGTTGTATAACCCATTGGTTTGCCAGAAGCGTCCAATATGGGCGACGGCGTTGTTTGCGCGGGGCGGTTTTCGCCGATTTGAAATGTTTGTTCTTTTTCGGCGGCAAGTTGTTTGGCCCGCGCCAATACTTTATCCATAGACGGGCGCTTTGTAAGCGCTTCAAATGTAGCGTCAACGGGCACTATTTCTTTGTCTGCGATTTTATATAGTGGGTCAGATACGCTAGTCCTAGCGGCTTCCGCAGCTTTAATGTCATCAGCAGTTTTACCTACGCTACGAATAGCCGCAAGCTGGGCTTCTTTTTGCGCTGCTTCACGACCTAAATATTCAGTAGGTAATTTTTCTGCGGCTTGTTTACCTAATGCGGCAAACCGTGTTGACCCCGCCGTTGCCGCTGCTTGCGCGGCGGTAGGCATAGAACCTGGCACAAATTCAACCGGCGCGGCCAATGCGTTTAATATTTCAGGAGCGCGGCCTTCTGCCGCCGTCATGTACGCTTTAGATTTAGGGTCTAACGCGTTGTATATTTGTTGACCCCCTTTTCCGGTTACTTCAAAACCTAAATTTGCAGCGCCGACAATTGGCGTCATTGGGTTGATAACTTTGGCCGTAGTTGCTAAAACTTTAGACGCCATTGGCGCAGCCCGAGCCGTTGCGGTCGCGCCGCCAGATAGTATGGTGGATAGATCAGCCGCCGCGCCCACGGGGTCTTCAGCAAGCGTGCGCTTTATAGACTCAAAATTACCATATCTATCTTTAAGCATTCCACCCGCAGCATTTGCAGTGTCTATGGCTCGTTTTTGAGCCGCTGGGTTAACTTCAATTGCGTCGATAGCAGTCTGAACTGCTTTGGGCATAAAATTATAGACACTGCCAGCCGCGACATCGGAAATATTTGTGAGCGTTTGTATAGGGTGTGCAAAAATATCTGCAACACCACCTAAAAACGCCATGCCACTTTTAGGTACATTTTCAAGCGCCGCGCCCGGTAGTTCTGCAAGCGCGTATGATTTGCGAGGCGCAGGAATTTCGTTGGGCACGGTTGCTCCGCCATATTGTTTGGCAAGCGCGGCGTAGTCTATTGAAGCAGGTGAAGTGGTGACCCCACCGTACTGTTGGGCAAGCGCGGCGTAATCCATTTTTATAACCCCGCTGCTTTTTTAAACTGTGCCGCAGCAGCGGCAGTGGGAAAAGTGTGTGTTTGTCCATCGGGAGTAATTACGGTCTGGCCGCTAGGTGCAGCCGATGCAGTGCCAAATCGTTTAGGGACAACAACAGGCTCTGTAGAAAGACCCGTACCTTCTGTTGCTGATTTAGGAATTTCTTTAACTCGTTTGTTCCATGTAGCCGCGCTTTTTTCCGCCGCAGAATGCGAAAGTTCAGCCAAATATTGTATGGTTTTGGCGTTCATAGTGATACGACCACCTTCAACATCTTGCAAGAATTTTAAGTCTTTATCTGTAAATCCTTGGCCTGTACCAAGTCCAGAGGATTTAACCGCGCCTAAAGTTTGACGCGCTAATCCAGATAATAGCAATTCAGTATTTGCTATTTTTTCGTTGTTGTCCGCGCCAGCCAAATTCAAAGCGCGGGCCATGTTAAGTTTCATGTCGGCAGCGGTGCCTGTAAACACATTACCTTGGCTCAAGATTCCTAACACTCGGTTAGCGTTAGCCGCCAAATCAGGTGCTTTGGATGCGGTGTCTAATAAGCCTACATCTCTTTCGGCTATTTTGGTACCAAAAACTTCACCAAATTTTTTCTCTGTAGATTGAGAAACATTAACTTGCGTGCTTGCCGCAGGCGCATGGGTAGTTTCTTTCAAAATCATTGCGTTAAGTTCTCTAACGCGAGGATCATCTGGAGGCGCGCCGCTGGCTATTAGCGCAGCGCGCGCATCTTGATATTTAGTCAAAATTGCAGGCGCAGCATTTCTAGTTTTATCCGCGTTAAATTGCGCGTAACCTTCTGTAGTAAGCGGGTAACCTAAAGCCTGCATGGTCGATACGTCAGGAGTGCTTAAATGTTTTATTTTTTCCGCAATTAAAGTCATTCGGTCTTTAACGCCTGGCAAGTCTGAATACTGAGATAATTTCATGTACTCAGTTTCCAATGCTTTTGCAGCATTTGCTTGCGGCGCTGCCGTAAGTTGATTGACAGGCGCAACAGCAGGCGGCGTCAATTGGTTCATTACCGGCGCCGGTTTAGTTAAGTTAAGAGGCGGAACATTAGGCTGGTTAAACATAGGTACGTTTTGATCCATACCGTACGTGCCCGAGCCCAAAGCGCCAGGCGCAGGCCCAGCATTTGGTATCACAGGTGCAGCAGCAGCAGGCGCAACTTCACCATAAATGCCAGCTTTCTTTGCCGCATCCAAACGTAGCAAAGATTGCAACCCCGTTACGCCATGTTGCGAAATTTGAGGATTTCTGTTTGTTGACATTATCCGAAACGCTTGCATCAAATCCGGCGGGCCGCCATTTTTTTCTATGGCGTCTTTCATTTGGCTAACGTAATTTTCATCTTGCTGAATTTGACGTTGCATTTGCTCAATTTGCATTTGCGAGCTTTGTTGTTGCGTACCGGCGGCTCGTTGCTGGGCTTGCGAAGCCAAAATATTTTGTACTTGGCTTTCGCGCGCCAACGGATCAGCAAGCTGAAGCGGCTGAACCCCAAGAGCAATTCGTGTGTCTAAAGGCATGATTGTTCCTTACGACCGTAGTCCAATTGATGCGTTATAACCGGCGTATGGCTCACTCATTAAAGAACTACCGCCGCCGACGCTGGGGAGCCGCAGTCTATTTAAATAGTCTTGCCCTTGGTTATAGTTTAAGTACGAACTTAAACCGCCGGTAAGTGCATTTGCGCCGCCTACGTATCCAGACGCACGTGCGTTGGCACCCCCCATGTATGCTTCACCAGCGTTTGTGCCGTATGATTGACCGGCATTGCCTAAAGTAGTAGCCGTAGTTTGCCCCACACCAGCTAATGATTGCAACGGGTTAAGCATGGCTGCACGTTCAGTCTGATAACGATTAAAAGCGTTTTGGTACTCTTGTGAGCCCATGTCTTGACCGTATCGAGTAGCGGCCTTTAAAGCGCCGCCGGAGATCAAACCGCCCCTTGCAGCGGCTTGACGATCAAGTGCTTTCTGACCTTCACCTAGACGAAATGCGTAGCCTGGGTCTGCTTTATACTGATCCATTCCAAACGGTTTGTAATCAACCGCCGTAGTCAGCTTATTAAGCGCTCCTACTCCAGCCTCTAAAAAAGGCTGTTGCCGTTGCACATTTTCTTGGTACATTTTGTACTGCAACTCGGCAGCGCGGTCAGCGGCGGCGGCTTGAGTGTCAGCGGCTTTGTTGGCAGCATTTGCCCCAAACAAAGAACTGCCAATAATTGCGGCGGGAAGCATCCAAGGCATATCAAACTCCTTCGCTCAAACACTGAGCAATATTACGCGCCTGGTCAATATCCCCAGGCACAATTAACAATTCATCAATTTCGTCTTCATCAGTGCAATCAGTGGCGTGTATGCAATACCAAACAACATCTGTAATTGATTTTACGCCGTGATGTTGCCCCGCCGCTATAGTCAGACAAGCGGGGGCGTTAACAATGGATTTAACGCCGTTTACAATAAGTTCTACAGACCCACTAGCCAAAATAGATAGGTGGTCATGTTTGTGCGCGTGCTGCACTAAAATTTGACCCGCAGGAATAAACGCTTCTTTAGCGTACACACCTGAACTAAAATGGTGGTGAATCATCAAGTTACCTCACGCCCAGAAACACGGATGTTGATTGCGCTGGCGGTGCCAGCAATGGTACTGATAAAGTCGCCAACACCAAGCACTTGGCCCACCAGTTCAGGGAATGTGTAGACCTCAGACGCTTGCAAAGTCTTGGTCTTGGTAATCAAGTTGGTGTTACCGGCAGAACCAGACACGGTGACCAAGTTCACGCTAATCGTAGCTGCCGTAGCAGTAATGTTAGTCGCGGTAAACTTGTCAATAATGGCCGTGACGCCAGTTGCGGCGTATTGGGTTGTTTGCGAGCTTTCGGCAAACTTTGCGGCTACAAGGACTTTTACTGATACGGTCATGGTTTACTCCAAAAGCAGGTTGTTGTTAGCGGCCTGTTGCATAATGACCCAATTGGTGCCGTCAGACACCATTGTCGCCCAATTTCCTACAACTGCCAAGAGGATTGCGGTGCCAGCCGCCGTGCTGTCAATTAGCACCACGTTGCTTGATGCAGACACCAAGGTCTGAGCCTGCAAGTTTTTAAAAGTCAAATAACGGCCAGAATATACAGACGCCGAAGGCAAGGTCACCGTGCAAGTCGAGCCTGACTTGTTATTGATAAGCCAAGTCTCGTTAGCGGCGACAGTAAAGTCAGCGGTCTTGGTAACTGGCGCACTTGAGAGCGCCGCAATGCTTGCGGTGATTAGGCCAACGTCAACAATCGGCTGCACTTGCAAAGCCTCAATCTGCTTTTGCATTTCAGCAGTCTGAGACACCAAGGCAGAGCAACAGTCGCCCAATACGTCAGGCGCAGGCAAGGTGACTACTGGCGGCAGGGTCTGCAATTCCTGATTGACTGAGCGAAGCGCCGCATCGTAGGACGCAAGCAAAGAGTCAGTATTAGTACCAATATCAGCATTATCAACAACAGCAGACGCAATGTTGTTGAGCGACAAGAAAAATAAGTACCAAGCGCGGTCAATCAGATTTGTGCGGGGGTCAATCAACGGCACGCGCGGCGGCGTGATCGGCGTTGGCGTAGCGTTAGGGCTAGGCATTTGTTGGACTCAAAATGAGTTCAGCGCCCATGATTGTAATTTTTACAGGGTCAGTGCCCGACAGTTCGTACACACGGTCACGCAGCTTTAAAGTCATGCCCAGCCGACGCCAAAAGGTTCGATGACCATACGCACCAATTTTGCCAACTGGTGACCAATGTTCATTGCTCCAGGTATGACCGCCGTCATCTGACCAACGCAGCATAACTTCAGGGTCGTAGCCTGGTGAAGCAAGGTAAGCCGTGGTCACTAAGTTGTACCCACTAATGTCGGTATCTGATAGTTCGTATTGGCCTAAAGGCTCAAAACCGTCCCCAGCCTCGGTAGTTAAAGTAACACCCGATTGCGTTGCTAAAAACGTTTGTACGTATTCAGCTACAAGGTCTAGCCCTGACTCAGTGTCAATATTTTCGCCGCCTTCATACCCAGGGTACAGATTTAGCCCTACGCCTGTTTCGCAGTCCAGTTGCAAGCTGTGATGCGCCGTGCGCTTCAAATTGTTTTGGCCGGTTGGCAACGCCCGCCATGAGCGCAACCACTTTTGAATGCCGCCATTGTCCGAATAATCGTCCAAGTCAAACGCATAGATGTTGCCGTTCTCAAAGTCGCCGACAACAATCTTGTTGTTAAACGCCATTTGGCAGTTGCTGCGGTGACGGGTGAATTCACCATTAGCAAAACCTGCACGCTCATGCCAGGCTTGCGTTGCCGCGTCATAAACCCAAGTGGTATTGGCGGTAGGAAAAATCAACACATAAAAACTGTGGCCGTCTTGTTGGTAGGTGTACGCAATAGCGTCCGTTAAGTCAGCGTACTGTTGAATCTGCCATTCAACAGCATGGGTAGAAATGCGAACGCCCGAATAGCCATTGGCGCGGTAGACAATACCTTGCCCACGGCGATCACGGCCAAGCCAAAAAATGCCATTGTCCATCTTGGCTATAGAAAAGGGAGCCGCGCAGCCTAACTCGTTAAACGCGCCTTGGATGCGTTGCAGGGGGAAGTCTGTCGCGCCAGAGTCGTACCAAACCTCAATGGAGTTTGTGCCAAAAGCCCATACCTCACGAAAGTTGGACGTTACGGCCAGTAGACCGTCAGGTGAGCCTTCGGTGCTGACAAACTCTAGCGGGTCAATGGATGTGCCGTCCAGCAATTGCGTCACCCACATCAATTGGCTGTTTGGCTCGTTGAACACAAAGTAGCCGTCTAGATAACAGACAGTTACAGCGCCGGGGAAGTCAGGGTCAGTGATCTGACCAAAAACGTTTGTGGTGTTGTTGTAGATGTAACTTGGGCCATTGGCCGCAATGAACAACTGCGTACCGTTGTCGGCCAAGCTAACAGGGCCGGTGCCAGCTACCGTGCCAAGCAGTGTGGCTGCATACAAAGTGGTAATCTTGTACAACTCGGTGCCCGACACCACAAAGGCCGTGCTGTCGTTAGATGAAAACGCCCACAACCCTCGGATCGGGCCGGTGCCTACCGTTGAAAGTAAGCTCAAGCCAGGCGCTCGGTTTAGAAAGCCTGGTTCCTTGCCTGCCTCTGGCACGATCTCGGGAAACAGGTTCACCATGCGGGCATCCGCAGCATTGACGCTACGTGCTACATAGGTTGAACCAAGGATGGGCGTTTTCATTAAGCCGCAACTGCTTTGATAACTGCAAAGTTAAAAACTGGCGTTTCTGTGGTCGTGCCGCCAGTGGTGCGGAAAGTGATGTTGAAACTACCCGCTGCCACCGCAGTGACCATCAAGTCGTACAAGTCAGTGCCTGACTTTTGATTCAAGATGACAACATCAGTCGCCGCCACAGTGCTGTTGGTTACAGTAAAAGTTGCCGCTACTGTTGTACCCGCTGCGCTAAACATGGTAATTGCGCCTGCTGTCTTGTTAAGCGTTACGCCCGTGGTGCGGCTAGTTAATTGTGTAACCGCCCCGCCTGCGCCTGTGGCATAGCCTACGCCCGCCGTGCCGGTTGAAACAATTGTGCCTGTGGCTGTCAGGCTTGTACCCGTAGCAGCGCCAAGAACTGGGGTTACCAAAGTTGGCGTAGTCGCAAATACGGCAGACCCTGTACCTGTTTCATCCGTCAAAGCCGTTCGTAAGTTGGCGCTGCTTGGTGTTGCCAAAAATGTAGCTACGCCAGTACCTAAGCCGCTTACACCGGTTGCAACAGGTAACCCCGTGCAATTGGTCAAAACGCCGCTTGCAGGCGTACCAAGCGCGGGCGCAACCAATGTTGCATTGGTAAACAGCAGTGCGTTGGTGACCTGTTTAGTTGTGCCCCCTTGCACAATTGGCAAGACATCACCAACGGCAGCAGCAGTTGCGACGGGAAGAGATGAGATTGCGATAGTTGCCATGTTAGTAGTTTCCTGCGTAAATGTTAAAGCGTTGACGAGTCGCCACAATGGCGTAAGGCATAGACATCACATCGTCAGGGTTGTTGATGCGTTTCAGATTGCGCTTGCTGGTCATAGCAATGCGCTGCACTTGGGGGCTGGGCTCCACGCCAAACTCAGGTGCAATCTCGCAAGCCAAGTTGTAGGTAAAGGCACGCAAGTAACCCGGCGGGAACAAGATATTGGTCGCCAAGTTGGCAGGCTGGGTTAACTCTTCAACGCTGATAAAGTGCCACTCCAAGTCCCGTGTGGGCTTGGGGTAAATGTACATATCCACATCAGGATACGTCATATTGATAAACAGCACTTGCGGGTAAGTAGACGTAACCGTCTTGACAGCAATACCGTCGTACTGCTGCTGGTTAATCATTTTTATGCCAAAGCTGACGTTGGTGCCTGGGTCGCGGTAGTAGGTCGCGTCGTCTAGCAAGATGGGCCGGTTGCCTACAAAGTTGCCTGTTGGGCCAAGGGTACGGTTGATAAAGCCAGCAGGCCAAGTAAACACTTGGTCTTGAGTGCTGAACACCGACAGCCGCTCAGTATTCCAGCTATCAATCATCTGGTTTAGCGCCATCAAGCTGTCTTGCGACACTGACGCAGAAGTAGTCTCGCCTTCGGCCAGCACGCCAAGCAAACGAAGGGCTCGGTTAATCTGATCGCCAGCGGTGTATGTCGCCATGACTAGGCTCCTTCGGGTTCGGTTCTACGACGGCGCTTTACTTCCAGTGCGTTAACAGGAGCCGCCTCGGTAACTTTGGGCGTATCCTGAGTATATCGTGTCCAGCCGTTTTGTTCATCGTATTCGGCTTCAAGTTCCATAGTGGCAACTTTGCGGCCATGAACGGGGTGAGCGAGGTATATTTCCATAAATGAAAGGGGAAGTTTTTGGCCTCCCCTTCCTCTTACGCTTGAGCAACGTGAATCAAAGCAAAATTCAAAGTTAGCGCCTCAGACAAACTGCCTGCGGATGCATTTGAAATTACTACGGTAAATGATCCGGCAGCTACAGCGGCCACCGAAAGCAAATACGTTCCCGCCGTGGCTGCGCCGCTTGCTAATGCCACAATTGGAACATCATAGGCACTTACCGCACTATTTGTCACAACAAAAGCTACTTCAACACCGGCGGCCAAAGCAGCATTGTTTGTCACAATTTGACCAACAGACGCGTTAATAGTTACGCCAGTAGATTTGCTTGTAGCTTGAGTAACAGTTGAAGGCGCCGTAGTAGAACTTCCAGTGTTATATCCAAGCTGCCCACTTCCAGCAAGGGCATAAATTGTTGCTGAACCTTTGAGGTCTTGGTCTTCAAAAGCAACACCAATAGATTTTGTATTTGCCATAATTATTTCCTTATAGAACGGGGCCGAAGCCCCATTCAGATTTAAGCAATGCGATACAAAGCCCAAGCGCCGTCGCCAGATTTTACTGCGCGATACATTTGGGAAGTACCGGCGGTGGTGACGGTCATCAAGCCTTGTGAGCCCGACGAACCAATCGTCCAACCAGTGTTGGTCGTAATGGTAATCACGCCAGAACCAGAGCCGTTGGTATTGACCACAACAAAATCAAAGCTGCTGTTGACTTTAGCGCTGGACAAGGCTGCGTCCAGATCAGTAGCCAAAGGCAAGGTGTAAGCCGCTGCGGTCGTGGTGGGAGTGCCCAAAATGATACCGTTCAGCAATTGAGCAGTTGTCAGCGTTGCCGTGACAGTTGCCGTAGCTGGAGTAGCTTGGGTCTCCATTTGCATTTCATTAATGTTGCCGTCACCAAGTTGGTAACCGCCTGCGCCATTAGGTAGAGTAGCCATGATAAATTTCCTTTAGAAAGAATTGATTAGCCCCAGATGCGGCAAGCCATCTGTGGACGAATGGTGCTAAAGCCATACAGTACGTCAATACGGCAAGGCATACGGTCGTTGTTGATGTCGTACTGGCGCACGACACGCAAGCTAATACCGTTATGAATTGCGCGCGCAGCCATGTCAACGCCTTGGGGCAGCAACAAGTCAGCGGTAGCAAACGTAATGGCGTCTTTGTGGTAGACCAAGTTCTGCGCGTAAGCAGTAGAAGCGGTGCCCACAAAGGTCACAACAGCGTTAATCAGCGGCAGGGCAGTCATGGTAGCCAGTGCGTGAGCAGCGGAGTACATGGGAGCCACAGTCACAGTCCAAGTGCCAGACACAGCGGTTGCATCAGCCAGAGCTACAAACTGGAACAACGAACCAGTGGTTTCACGGGTTTGCGGATTCACAGCAAAAACGCTACCGCAAGTAAACACATCGCCAGCCTTGATGGTCGTGGTTACGGATGCTTGCGACAGGCTCAAAGTTGAAGAACCTTCCGAAGTCACCGAAGCAGCAACAATCGTAGCAGCCGTAGCATCGCGCGAACCAGTAGTGAATTGCTTGATGGATTGGCTCATGTTGATTTCTTCGTAACCCAACACGCCAGTACCCATCATGCCGTTTTTAAACTGCTTGCTGATAGTGTCGGTAGGATTGAACAAACCTTTCATGCCTTCAACCAAACCAGCGTTTGCAGCGGGATTAACTGTTGCATAACGTGGTGACATCGTAGCGGCATTTTCATTCAGCTTCTGTTGGGCTTGGAGAAGCACTAAAGAAGTCGAAGGGGTCGTGCCGGGTGTGCCGACGGTGTTACCGATGGTTTTAAAGCTGTTAGCAACGTCAGCATCAATGCTGGAGGCCAACTGGCTGATACGTGGTTTCAACACACGCTCTGCAAAGTCATCCAATTGCATGGTCAATTCAGCAGATGTGAAGTTGACACCAATATGTTTTTGGGTAGAAACAGTCAGAGTGGTGAACTGCTCGTTGTCGTCCTGAACTTGCAGGGCGGCACCGTCAGTTACCAGAGCGCGGTCGGGCAAACGAATACGCAGAGTAGAACCAATCTTGGCACCTTCAACAGCGAAGCTGTCGTCGTACTGACGGTTTACGTTACGGGTGAGTACCAGGTTGTTCTCGAGGATTTCGAGAGCTTTCCGAGTAATCATGTCAATGGTTAGGATACTATTAGCCATGAAAAAAGTCCTTAAAAAAAGTTAGCGGTTTTGCGCTTCCCACTTTTTTCGTTGTCGTACCCTTTCGGCTTCAATCCACTGCGAGGCCGTCATGGTCTTATCTGACCTGGGGTCTGTAGTGTCATAGGCCGGTGATCCAGTGGATCGGGCAGTAACAGGCGAAATCGGCGCTGGCGCTGATGTAGTACGTTTCACGGGAGGATCAGACGCCAATTTGGCCTCAATCTTCCCAATTTCCTTTGCCTGTGCAAGCGGGGCTAGGCGAGATATACGCTCTGCGTCTTTGGGGTTAGTTCCAAGATAGTAAGCTAACTCAGGCCCAACATCCGAAGACCGAATTGTATCGGCCATCACGTCCGTAATTGGCAGCTTGGGGTTGTATGCGACTTGTTCAAAGTCATCATACTTAGCGCGGGCTTCCTCTTCCAAATCGTGATAACTCTCAAGAACTTGCGAGTGCTGCTTGGCCGCTTCGCGCTGCGCGATCAGTTGCTCGGCCTTTTGATAGGCCAACGCATCGGCGTAAGCCTCCGGCGTTTCAAACTGATCGACAGACTGTGCTGCCGGAGCCCTCAAGGTCTGCGTTTCCGCAACCCTCTGTGCTTGTTCCCGTTCCCACTTTCGTTGCTCTCTTGCGAGGCGTTTTCCAATAGCTGCATCAAGTTCCTCTTGCGAGAAAGTCTTGGGTGCTTCTGCTTCCGGCGCTTTAACTTCAGGTTCAGGTGCAGCCGTTGCCACCTGTTCCGGCGCGGGTTCTACTACCGCTAGGTTTTCTTCTGACATTTTTCGATTCCATAGAATCCCTGGTGAACGCACCAGTACGTGTTTTCAGCATTATGCTGGAATTTGTGCAGCTTTGTATGCTGCGACTACTTGAGGCGTGTGCGTAGCAGCGCAGATAGTTTTTACACGGGCGTCTTCAACTGAATAGTCATCACCGGGGGCAACGACATGACGGTGGAAGTTGTCACTGATTTGCTCGCCGTCTTCCATGATGGCGGTCTTGGTGCGTACTTGGACGCATCCATTTTCCAAGACCTCAATGCGGTCAACTACGATTACTTTTTCCAACATAATGCTTTCCTTTCTTGCCCAAGAATCCACTTGGGCTTTGGTTTAACAATCAATCGCGTTTTCAAACTCTGGCAGAGTTTTCAAGTGCTTGTAGGCCTGTGCAATGTAATTTGCACCTTCAAGGTCAACATTGAATTTGTAAGTCTTGATAAATTTCTTGTTTCCATCAGCAAAAGACACATTTGCGGATGCATCTGCTTTTGTTCCACTTACGGTTTCAACTTTGACATAAGCACTCATTTCAATGTTTGTGTCTGATGTTTCAATCAATCCAAACTCAGTTTGGACAAAACTTTTCCCACTTAGAGAGATAATTTTACGGAGTGCCATGATAATTTCCTTTGATTAAAGAATTGCGCCGAATGCGCTCCATGTTCCAGGCGTTCCGGAAACAGTACAAACCGAGCCAACATATTGGCCGCTGACAGGTGTTATTGCTTCAACTATTGTGCCAACACGCCAAGACCCAGTGGCTGGAGCCGTATAGTTTGCGCGTCGAAGAACCGCTTTTCCAAGATTGCTGTTGATGTACACAATGTCACCAGTTCCGACAAAGGTGCTGGTGGTTCCGTCAATGTAGACCTGAGCATCGTCGTCCAAAACGATGTTTGATCCAGAGCCACTAAAAGCAACTTTACCAAAAGAAGCAACACCAGACTTTGCTCCAATGGCTGTTGTCATTGTTGTGTTTGTGACTTTCAATGAACCGTAATTCAAGATTGCATTAGTTGCACTCAACAGGCTTCCACCCTGCGTTGCACTGCCAGGAATGTTTGTGATAGTCAGCGACCCCTCATTGTAAACAAGAGCATTGACAGTCAATGAGAACCCGTTAAGAGCAATGGTAATGTTTGATTTTAAAGTAATTGATTTTGTAATTGTGGCGTTCTTTTGCAATGTAATTGTGACATTGCCATTTGTTGTTGAAGAAACAGCAAACGCGGTATCCATGTCAAAGAAATCAAGACCTGACACATAGTTAGTGCTGGTAATCGTAAGATTGGCATCAGGAACAGAACTACCCGAAACAGAATAATCAGGGTTGTCGTAATGAAGGTTCAGCGAGTTGTAAGCAACTGGCAACCAAGTCTGATACGTGCCAGAACTTGTGCTTGAAGCGGTGTTTTTGCTGTAAATGCTGACAGAAGAATCAGGCGCAAAAATAACGGCTTCATTGTCACCTTGAAGATCAACGTCGTAAATGTTAATTGCGGCGCGTCGATTTGCCTGAATATCAAATTGATACTGATCGTTTTTACCCGCCGAATACAAGCCACCACGGAATGACATACGTGGGCGCGACTGAAGATCAGGGGCTGGCGGTGTGGCAGATTGGAAGTAATACGCAACTTTTGCCCCCCATCCTGTGCCGTAATAGTTGTTGCTCTCTAAGTAACAGTTTGTAACGTAAATGTTGGAAATCAAAGTATCTTCAGGCGAATACTTGATCATTGCGTGGTTGTGTGACCCATCTTCCACATTTGGGCCGTACAGCACAAATGTTGAATCGGTCAAAGTAAACGCTGCACCATTGCCAAGCAAGATGCCGTTTGCGGCAAACGCATCGCAGCTGGTGATCCGGTTGTAGCCCGATGAGGTGGCAATTGCAAAACCGTTGTTCAGCGAGTTTGCCGAAAATAAGCAGTTCTCAATGACTGAATCATCCATTGAATCGTAGCCTGGATTGCCTTCTGTGGTGTATACGCACAGCATGGCATCCAGTGGGTCGTAGGTGTCTGGATAATCGTTGTACGGTGGCGACAGATCGCCTTGCTGACACCAGAACATCAGATCGCGAAACGTGTTCTCAGTGACGTTACCTTTAGAGCCGGGAGCATTAACTCCATTGCCTGCGCAATAAATACCAGTGCGGGCTTTAAAACCTTGGTTGATCTGAAAGTTTTTGAACGTGGCCCAGCTAGAGCAACGAGCATCAATCACAATACCGCCCGTGGCTGCTGGTGGGTTGTACCAAATTGAAGTGTTGAACTTGTCCTCACCAAAAATGGTGAAATGATTGCGGAAACTCAAATTCAGAGTTGTCAGAATTTGATATTTTCCTTTTGGAAAATAAACAGCCTGTTGCTTCCAATAATATTCAACATTGCTTACATCATTAGTGGTTTCAGTAGGGTCGTATTGCTTGATGGCGTAATTAATAGCCGCTTGAATTGCATCTGTGTCATCTGCAATGCCGTCACCCTTTGCGCCAAAATCTTTGACGTTGACCACAGCGCCTGTGGTCATCGAATAGGATGCTTTAGTTAAACTCATTTCTATTCCTTAGGCAAAATATGTGATTGTTGCCAGCAAATATGACGTACCTAAAAGGTTAACTATAGATAAATACGATTGTTCATTTGGGGCCATAGTTCCAGTAAGTGTTGCAAGAGTGGTTGATCCAACTCCACCCGATGGAAAAGTTGTAAGAAATGTCACGGCGTAATCTGCTTTTAAACTTAATCCAGATGACACGGTAAATGGTAATCCTGTAATTCTTAAATTGCCTGAACCACCAGAAGTAGTAGCAGTAGCTATTTCACAAAAACAAATCACACGGTTTCCAATTTTTGTGTATTTTCCAGTTTGTGTGGTGTAGGTGTTTGTTGGATTGCTGACAGTTCCACCCCATGCTGGCGTCCAAGTACCTTCTTCGTAATCCGCAAACAATTCACTTGTACCTGTGCCAGGTGTGGCAGAAAAGTCAACACCTTGACCATTGGCAACAATTAAACTACCTGTAGTTAAAGTAAGCTGAGTTGCACTAATAGCACGGCCTGCTGTTAAATTGGCAACGGATACCTGTCTGGTTGTACTGCTTTGGACAATCGGCAGCACCTCAGTGCCAGAAAGCGGGGTCGTTGATGCGGGTAATGCTGAGATTTTGGTATCTGCCATGATATATCCAATCAATTAAACATTACTTCAATGAGTGAAGTAAAAGGTGGTGCTTCTGAAAATGTAAGTGTTACGCCTGACACGGCATATGTGTTTTTGTTTTGATACACGCCGTTGATGTAGACAAACGTAAAGTTTTCCCCCAGCGAAGCCGCGCTTAACGTAAATACCGTCTGCGACCCTGTACCAGTAAAATTGTTTACCTGGTAGCTTGCGGCTCCAATACCAGAAACATTGTCATAAGTGCCAATTAAAACATCGTTGCTATCTTTAAGCAAAAATTTGTACGGTACTGCGCTTAACCAAATTTCACCGCCAGGCACACGCCCAGCCGAATCTAAAATAGTTGGGTTGGTGTGGTTGGTATTTCCCGACGAACTGGTAAAAGTAGCTTGTGGGGTTGTAGTGCCTGCGGCGTAGGTGTACAGTTTACCGCCGGACAAAATGACGCCGCTATTGGTAAAGAACTGGGCCGCAGCGCCGCCCACAGGGGATAGAAAGACGGCCATTTAGGTCACTCCAAAAGAATCAAACCGCCATCCTCTTGGATAAGGTTGTCATCGGATTCGGTTAAAAGATTGCTTTGCACAGTCGCATCCGCATATCCCGACAAAAGCGAAACAATGCTTCCAAGGCCAATTGAGACCCCGTTGCGAATGGGAATTCCAAAGAAACTCATTGGATGTTAATTGGTTTGCAATAGATCGTGCCGCCCGTGGACACTTGAATTGCGCTTACACGCCATTGTCCGCTAACGCTAGTGGGCACTTTAAATGGGATTGGTGTGAACGGCGGTACTGGCGTACTGGATGTCGTAGCCGTAACGCCTTCGCCAACCAACACATAGCAAGCCTGGTCAGACCAAACCACCACACCTTGAGCGCCAGCAGGCCAAGCACCCGTTACGCCAGCAGTGCCGGTGTAAGTAATAGATTTGGCCGGAAAATTGGTGTCCGCTAATGGGTTTAATAGTTCCATGATGTGTCCTTACGCTAAAAAGCGGAGTTTATATAGAGTACGCAGATAAATCTCAATGATATTGTCGATCAACTGTTGCAACGACATATCAGTCCTGTCCACTACGTCATAGCGGCATTTTTCAATTTCATCTAACTGGTTTTGCAAAAAGTCGATGATGTTGGCCGTCTTGGTGGCTGAATGCAGCGTGATTGGCCCCATCAGACCATGACGGCCTTGGTAGGCTTCGGCAAAGTCATCCGCAGCGCCAACAATGCGCTCGTAAAAAATATTAAGCGCAACGTGCTTGGAGTAGCTACGGGTGTTCAAGTGGACGCTGTGGGCCACATCACGGGCCAAGAATAGCATCCCGACAAAATCACAGGCTTTGTACATCATTGTGGCATTCCCATTGGTTGTTGTTCCATGCCTTCTTGTGGCATCTCAGGGCCGGTGTCCATGTCCCGACCTGGCATCTCGTTAACCAAGTCGCCCGAAGTAATCATGCCATGCACGGTGCCCAGCACGATGTCTTGAATTTGCTCTGGCGACATGGACGCCTGCACAGCGGAAATCCGTTGAGTTTCAGCTTGGTACGCTTTGACCGTCGCTTCAAAGTCTTTGCGGTGCATATCCTGCATCTCAATTGACTTGCCAGCATTGATAATCATCTGGTGCATCTGCTCCATCTCTTGGCCCATTGCTTGGATTTGCTGTTCTGCGGCCTGCAACTCGGGCGGCTTGTCGCCGTCTTGCATGAGTTTGGGATCGATGGTCTTGGCAAAACGTTTTGCCATCTCTTGGGCACCAGGCCAATCCATGTTTTTGACGAACAGGTCACCGGCCACTTGCCATAGCAGGGGGTTGCCCTGCAACAGTTGGCCCATCGCCTCTAGCGCCTCTTGGCGTTTGGTCGCGTAACCGGGGCCGGTGGTAGCCACTACGTCGTACTTGCCCACGCCAGGGTTGTAAATCTTGTCAATCACAATGCCCTGCTGATCCACGATCTTCTTGACCGGCTCGGCCTGCATTGGGTCAATCTTGACCATGCTGGTCTCGCCGTCTTCGCCAATGATGCGGGCGATGCGCTGGGTGTCGTAGATTTTGGGGATCAGGTCAATCAATTGGCGAGTCAGATACCGCACGCCACGAGCCAAGTTGTCACCAAAGTGGTACGTCCCAACATCACCCTCGCGCTGGCGTGCCAGAATGGCTTTGCCGCTGCGCTCGTTGGATGTCATGCCCAAAGAAGCGTTGTATTGGCCGGTGGATGCTTTGATGTCCTCAGAAGCGCCTGCTTTGGCCTGTAATAGCCCGCTGGAGGCCATTGGCGGCTGCGCCCGCTGGGGTAGTGGCAGCGTAGCGCCCGCGCCGTCTGTAACGTCTGGATTGACCTCCAAATACGGCCAGTTGGTCGTGTTGGCGGTCTTCCATTGGTTTTCATAGCCTTCAAACTGACCGCCGTAGCCAATAAATGGTGCTTTTGGTGCCAAAGCCAGCATCTCTGCCTCTTGGGACACCCAATAGTTGTACATCCGCTGGGCATCCTTGGCATTTCGCACCAGGCCAGACACGTACAAACGACCGTCAACCTCAAATTCATTGCCCACAATGCGGACAATGGGGATATATTTGCCCGCCCACTCGCGCTCTTCCAAGATTTCGTAGCCGTTTATCTTGCAATACTTGATGCGTGGCCGGTCAGACTGCCTAGATTTCTTGGGTTTGCCGTAAATAGCGCGCAACTGCTTGTCTTCGGGCGTTCCCTCAAAAGCCGTGGCGTTGCCAGGGTACAAATTAAGCGTGCCTTTGTCGTAATCGACGTAATAGTAGTCTGCGATGCGGATAGTGTCTTCATTAAGCCACTGAGACAAGTTTTGATCACCCACACCCAGCGTTTGCAAGGTGGTAATAGGCGCTGAGTCGGGGTACATCCGCTCGTAATCGTCTTTGCTAATGTCCTCAGTCACAAAACAATACTTGGCATCCGCGCCGCAAGGGTCTTGGATGGTTGGATCCATGTAAACCGAAAAACTATTGCGAACCCGGCCAATTTTGATGTCTTGGTCAAAGGTATTGTCGTCGCAATACTCGGTCAGGATTCGGATGTAGCCTTCTCCGTAGGAGACTTGGTTTTCGCAGGCGGTGTCGTAAGCGACATCTGCATCCGAGATGTATTCAATATGCCTGACCATGCCGTTGAAGACTTGG
>Ga0214919_10001407_pt1 | contig 39504 bp, 75 predicted proteins | sample LL1503_MetaG_FD_177994 | JGI IMG/M metagenome (GOLD analysis project Ga0214919, IMG submission 177994) | Freshwater microbial communities from Lake Lanier, Atlanta, Georgia, United States - LL-1503 | ecosystem: Environmental > Aquatic > Freshwater > Lake | place: USA: Georgia | collected...
CTCTGAAATAGTCAAGGCCTTGACTATACGTAGAAGACCGAAACCTAAAGCAGTTATACGCCGTGAGAAGAAGGCAGAAGAAAAGGCCAAAGAACCGCCTAAGAAAACTGGTGAACCACCTAAGAAAACTGGTGAACCACCTAAGAAACCAGGAGAACCTGAAAAGAAACCAGGAGAACCTGAAAAGAAACCAGGAGAACCTGAAAAGAAACCAGGAGAACCTGAAAAGAAACCAGCAGAGCCAGCTAAACCAGCTGAAAAACCAGTTGAAAAAGCCAAAAAAGAAGCTGAGGAAAAGGCTAAGAAAGCTGCTGAGGAAAAGGCTAAAAAAGATGCTCAAGAGGCAGCCAAAAAAGCTGCTGAAACCAAAGCCAAAAAAGAAGCTGAGGAAAAGGCTAAGAAAGCTGCTGAGGAAAAGGCTAAGAAAGAAACAGCAGAAAAATTAAAGAAAGAGGAACAAGAAAAATTAAAACGTGAGGCTGCGGAGAAAGCTAAATCTGAAAAATTAAAGAAAGATGCAGAACCGGTTAAACCTTCTACTGCAACATCAAAACCACCAACACCACCTAAGCCAGCTGTTTCTACAGCAGAAAAGATTGGTGCTGGTGCGGCCGTTATTGGAATACTTTCAGGCAGAGAAGCTTTAGCTACCAACATTTCAAAGTATGAATCTGGAGATAAAGGTTATAATGCATATAATAGAGGTGATTATTTTCTTGCTAAGAAGAACGAAGGTGCATATCTAAAATCAAATAATATAGATTTTAGTAAAATGACAATCGCTGATTATTTGAAAAGAACAAATAAAAAATTAGATGCTGGTGGCAAATTAGATGCATCTGATCCAAATGTATTATTTGCTGTTGGTAAATATCAACTTATTCCTGGTACAATGAAAGTCATGGCTGAAAAATTAAAACTTGATCCTGATAAAACATATTTGACTCCAGAAACACAAGACATGTTGTTTGCTAAAGGTTTAACAACTAAAGGTAGCGGAGGTAGAGCTGCGGTTGATGATTATATTAATGGAAAAGAAGGAGCAACAAGAGATGCTGCTATACTAGCACTTGCAATGGAATTTGCATCTGTTGGTGTTCCTTATGATATAAAAGCAAAAAGTTTATTTAAAAATACATTACCACACGTTGATTTAAAAAAAGGAGAAACTTTTTATAAAACGCCAGGTGGATTTAATGCAGCACATAATCCACCTGAAGCCGTTGGTGATGCTTTGGATTATGACCGAGCTCAAAAATTAAATAAATCTAGTACCACACAATCAGCACCAGCAAATAATACAGGAGTTACAATTAATAATTCTTCTGTAGATAATAAAGATATGAAGAAACAGGACACTCCTGCGCCAATAAACATACAACAAAATACAACTAATGTAAATAATTCAAACGAATCATCAAACACATCAAAGGTTGATGATAGACCAGCACACCAAAGAAAGTAAAAAATGGCAGATAATAAACTAAATTATCAACAGGCTAGAAGTGTCAGAAAAGCAAAATTTTCTGACATATTGCTTGACCAGTTGGCCAACAAAGACACCGGTGTCTTTAGTGCTGTTGGTAAAACCATTTCGATGAAAGGTCAGGCTAGAATTAAAGGCATCAAAGAGAAATTTGATCCTTTGAATATCATAAGATTTATGACTATGGGATCCAGATTTGGTCCCGCTTTGTTTGGTAAAATGACTGGTCGTAATCAAAAAGATATTGACTATTTTACTGGCCGTACTAAAAGTGTTGTTGGCACCAGAAACACCGCAGATAGATTAAAGAAAGTTGGTGGTGACGGTGATTCAGAAGGCATCAATCAACAATTAGCAAAAATATTTTCTTTCCTACAAAATAATCGTGAAGAAGATATTAAGTTAAAACAATTGGCTAAAAATTCTGAGGAAGAAATTGCCTTAGAAAAAGGCAAACGCCATAAAGAATTGATTGACACACTACAGAAATTAATGAAACATATTAATTCTGGTGGTAAGATGACTGCTGAACCAATGGAAAAAACTTCAATGTTTGGTAACATATGGGATAATATCAAAGGCTTGGCGGAGATGCTTGGTGAAATGCGAAAATTCATGTTTGATATGGCAAAAAGAATAGGCATGCCAATTGCTAAAGGCCTTTTGTCGGCTGGTAAATTTGGTTTACGTATGTTACCAATTGTTGCTGCGGCCGCCATGGTTGGAACAGCTATTCTTGGCGCTGATTATCTTGCTCGTGAGTATCTTGGTGTTGGAAAAAATGCAGACGGAACTGATATTGTAATTGATGAGAAACAAGATGAAGAAAACTGGAATAAAATGGATGCAGCTGAAAAGTTTGAATCCAGTATTGCAAGAGCTATAGAACAAGCCGGCGATATACTTTCACCAAATGTAGCCCTTGAAGCGAGAGCTGCGAGAATAAAAAACGAAACTGAGTATCTAAAAAAGAAAGAACAAGGAACTGCAACAAGAGTGGAACCAGAAGCACCAGAAGATATGATGTTTGATCCTGAAGGTAATTTGATACCTTTGCCACCAAATAAGTATCAATCTTCACCTGTTACAATGCCAGAAAAACCTGCTGTCGTACCACAAGCACCAGCAAATATGGAATTTGATGCTGAAGGTAGATTAATACCCTCGCCTGTACAAACTAAACCAGTACCTGTACCTGCGATACCAAAGTCTGCACCCGTTTCATCACTATCAAATACCAATTCTGATTTGAATTTACCTAAACCTGCCGCATCAAATGATATGAAACCTATCATTAACAAGACAGTAAACAATCTCTCACAGAAGCAGGAAAGAACTGGATTAAGACCTAGTCAAATATCTGTGCGTAATGATGAACCAACGTTCATGCAATTGATTATTCAATCAACAAGAGTTGTTTAACCAATAAAAAACCCCGCCGAAGCGGGGCCTAAACGGTCAGAGAATCGTTTAATCTTCAGCCAACTTGGCAAAGTATTCCATATCGTCATCATCAGTAGCTGCGATATCAACTTCAACTGGCTTCTTTGGTGCAGCCTTAGCTTGTTCAACTGTGGTACGTGCTCGTGGAGCATCACCTTCATCATTCAAACCAAGTACTTTATCCAAACGTGTTTTCAACATATCATAAGACTTGAATTCTTTGTCAGCCGTCAACTCAGTCAATGAGAATTGTGACTTCCAAATTTTCTCCAACTTCTCATCGTCATCCAACAATGCGGATGGTGATGTGAATTCGGACTTATCATAGTTTTGATAACCCGCAACTTTAGTGATACGCAACTTAAAGTTAGCACCTTTCCACAAATCAAACGGATTGATTGGTGTTTCATCTTCAAATGCAGGATTCATCGCACCTGTAACCTTCTCAAAAATCTTGGCACCAAACTTGAACAATTTAACTTGTCCTTCGTTCTCTGGATGCTTAGGATCAGAGATGATATAAACGTTAGCAATGTAACTCAGTTTGCGTTTTTGTTTACGAACAATATCTTTGTTCGCTTCAATGCCTGAGTTCCACAATTTGTTGTTGTGTTCACATACAGGACATTGTTGGTTCTTGGTTGTTAAACACTTGTCGATTAACCAACCACCAGGACCTTGAAATCCATGTTCGAAAATCTTAGCCCAAGGAAGACCATCTTCACCATCAACTGCTGCTGCGGGTAGAAAACGAATCGTAGCCATGCCGTTACCAGCTTTGTCTACTTCTGGTCGCCAAAAGTTTTCTTTATCGGATTTACCTTCAGTGGAGGCGTTGAGCTCTGCCACTTTTGCTTTCAATGTGTCCAGATTGCCTGAACTTTTTTTAAGATTTGAAAAATCTACCATGATTTACCTTTCTAGTATAAACGGAATATTAACGGAGTATAAACGGATTGTCCACATAGTTCATTATATCATATTATTTAGGCATCGTCAAGTATAAACTTCAACTGTACCAAGGTGTCCGCAACATTCTTATGTAAGATTGCCACTCCACCTGCAGCACGCCAATCATCAATAACACTCTCTGTATCATCAATGATTAACGTATCTGTTCTTGCATATCTTTTCTTTAGTTCCTTACCTGGAACCAAGTTACGTTGGAAGTCAATACCCTGCGTTTCCAACCATTTAATCTTTTGTTCAGAGATTGCTTTGTGTCTTTTCTCACTTGCTGTGGAGGACAGAATCTGAGTTGGTGGTAATGCATTGCGTAATGCACGAACTAAATCCATTGCATCAGGCATCAAATCAAGTGTTTCAAAGTGTCCATCAGCAATAAACTTATCAAAAAATTTATTGAATTCTTTATATTCTCTGGTTGAACTAGGCTGAACTTTAAATAATTCAACGTATCTCTTTTCAAAGTCGGCAATAACGCCATCCATATCCAAGTAGATGCAATTAATTTTAGGCATGTTCTCTCAAACTTTCTTTTAAAATTGTCTTAAACTTATCTTTATCGTAAACAAGAAACGGTGTGTACTTTTCAATTTTTCTTTTCAATGTAGGCCAAATAACATCATCTGTTATTTTTTTGTTCCACATTGGTAAGAAATTCATAATGTCATTAAGTATACACACCGTCTCAATGTTAATGTTGCCATAAGTCATCTCTCTCAACAGCAATGGATATTGTCCGTCTACAACTACTAACATTTCATTAGGTGATTGTGTTGCTGTGAATAGACCTATTATATCTTGTTCGAATCGGTATGTCAAGCTCTGGTTTCTTTTTTGCCATTTCTTGTAGTTTTCTTCACCTTCGATACCACATATATCTCCTACCCAATTCACATTGGTTTCTAGGAAATTGGCAATATAAAAAGTACGTAATTCATCTATGTTGTACTTCCGTGATAACTTGTAAAAAGAATACTTGGCTTTATTGTTTGCAAAGTTGTCCTTTGATACGTTGGTCTTTCCGTTGTAACGAAAAAAATCGTAAGAATCAGAAGTAAAATGAAGTTTAATGCTTTGATATAGGGCATACGCTTCAAATCCTGTCGTTTCGGTCATAGAGGCAATTTAGAACTTTTCTTCAATAGGTTTAGGTCTTGTGCTTCTTCTCTAATCTTTGCTTTCAATGCACTAGAGACTAAAGAAGAAGCCACATCGACTTCCATGCCTGTTTGTTCACAATGATGTATGATTGCATCCATATGGGTACCACCCAATTCACTGACGTTTTTACTAATCATTTCACTAAATTCATTAATTTCGGTTTTTGTTGGCACTTTTAAGCTTTCATATATTTCGTATAGAACAAATGGTTTCCAATTTTTGCAACATACTTTAATTTCCACGCCGGATTTACCGATGTGTTATGATAGAACATTGATTTGGTTTCATATATTGTATCATGTAATTTTAATTGTGTCAAGGCTTTTCTTGCGACAATTAGGCATTCTTCCCATGCATACTTGCTTCTAACAGGACCGACATTCTCACCAACCCAACTGAATTGGTATGTACTGCCCGTTTTTTGGTATACCACTTCACAAATTGTTTTAGGATAAAGTGGATTATTCACACGATTCATTGTTACTTGCGCTACTGCTAATTTACCTTCATACGATTCACTTGCGGCTTCATAGTAAATGTTTTTGGCCATGCAAAGTAATTGTTTATTTAAATCCTGTGAAACCACTCTTTCTATTGGAATTGCTTGTTCTTGGGATGTTAAAGGTAAAATCAATAATGATAAAGAAAATAATAAAGTTGATAAAAACTTCATTGGTACTCCTTGTGTGTGTAAAGGGGGATAACCCCCCCTTAATCCTCAGGTAGTTTTTCTGGTAACCTTGACTTCGGGTACTACAGGTGAATTAGACACAAAACTATTTAAAGATGTAGCTTTGCTAATAATGTCTGTTTCTGAGGGGATGGTCGGCAATCCTGGATGTTCAGGTGGTATTTCACCTTTAGACCTTGCCGTTTCGCATTTGATGTGCCAGTCTTGTTGTAGACGGTCTCGTTCTGCGTTGTATGAATCATATAACATGTCTCTTGCCATTTTTAATAGTTCAAGACGGATTTCAAAGGGTGTCATGTTTGACATAGTTTTCTCCTTGTGTTGTGTAAGTGTGTTGGTGGATTATTTAAATGGGTCCCACCGAACCCATATACTTATTTATACGTATTAGAAACCTACTTTGATTCCGGCAGTAACGATGTTGCCGTTGAATGAATCAACACGGGTTTGGCCATATTGACGGTCTACTGACAAACCAGCAGTTACACTTTTTGTAACCGGAACACTTGCGCCAGCACCTACTGTCAATGCTGAACCATCTGAACCTGTATTGTTATTCAAGTAAGCATAACCAACACGACCATTCAATGATACTGGTCCTAGTTTAAAAACATCTTTGCTAGCAACCAAACTGAAACGATTTTGGTCATTAGATTCACGATAGAAACGTGATACACCAGCTGTTAGGTTATATTCACCAAATTTTTCACCAACAGTAATACCATAACCATAACGGTCAGGATTAAGTGAAGTTTGGCCAACTGCCGTAACTCCAACTTCGATTGCTGATGCGGAAACTGCGGCCAAAGCCAACAAAGATGCGATTGCTAATTTTCTCATTAAAACTCCTAGTTGTTAAATAAATGATTGGTTATTCTGTTACGAGGAAACCAACCGAAACCCTAAGCGGCGTTTAGGCTGCTAATGCGAACTGTGAGTCGTTTGCGTTTACTTTGATTTAGTTTTTACACCTACTCTGGTGAGTTGTCCACTTCTATACTTGTTACCCTGTCGAAACTATGCAGCCCCATCAGAAACACACCCCATTAGAGCCCGTAAAACGGTTTCTTTCATCTAAGACATGTGCTTCTGGTGGAGCTGGGGGGATTCGCACCCCCGTCCAGAATACTTTTCTAGTTGCTTCATACAACCGTAATATTATTTATTATAACACAATCACTAGGTCTTGTCAACTGTTTTTATGGTAATAATCAATTGCTTTAACTAGACCTTCAATATGGTCTTGTGTTTTCTCTTTGAATATCATTGGTTGTTCGTTGTCTACGGCCATAATGATAATCAAATCATCAATAGGTGTACCAACCAATTCTTCATACATCAATGCATATGCAGTACATTGCCAAAAATAATCCAAAATATCTTCACGTTTTTTAATCTTCTTTGATGTTTTGAAATCAATGACTGATAACTTACCCTCATACTCACCAATACAATCTACACGACCTGCCAATCCTAGTTGTGCAGACCACAATCCGACCTCTTGGTAGTGTATATTATTGATTTTGTTTAGATGTGGTTTGATTGATATGAACATCTCTTTGGCATCAGGCATAACAGTGCCTGGTGGTTTTGTTTCATTGTTCAAATAATATTCACACATGGTATGCATATTGGTACCACGGGATGTAGCATGTTTGGAGATTTTGTTTGCAACTTCTTCACCAACTCTACGGCGCCATGCCATGATGGCCTCTTTTTTCTGAGCACCCACCACTGTGGTCACTGACGGTAATTTTTTACCATCAGGTGTAACATAATATCTTTTTCCGTCAGGAAAAGTTTGAGATTCAATTTTTGGAATCTCTTTTGGTGGACAATAATTAAACATAATCTATATCAAATACAAACACATTACGTGGCAACTCACTCTTGTGTACACTAACTGCGTGCCATACTTCTGGTGAATGTATTATCAACTCTCCTTTATTTGGTTTTAAACGATAAGTATCTGATTCTTCATACTCATCAATATATGTATCTTCTTTTCCATTGCGTATAAAAACCAAATCGGAACTTCCTTCTGGTACATCGACATACAATATGGCCACAGCATCTGGACAAAAGTCTTTTTCGGAGTGGTTTGTCCTATCTTTCATGTATTTGTCTAACTTAACATGATTGTGACACATTCCTTGGCCACCTAAAAATAATCGGTTAGCCCAACTTCTCTTATAATACACTGATTTTACATCTTTGGCAATACCTAATTCTTTATGTACCAAAATTAATTGTTGTGTGAGCCATTCCACTAATCTGGAAGAACCTGGTAAATAAACTAAATCAAGATATGGTTGGCCAACCGTTGTTCGACCCGCACCTTTATGAGAATCACCACTATTTTCACGTTTTCTGTTTATTACATCTGGCATAGCAAAAAGGTGATTGACACTTTTATCCAAATATTCATTGCGATACAAAGTTTCATCTTCACATTGAATCTTGATAACATTACTACCAAATACGTTCTCTATTTTCATAGTATTAAATTTTTATATTCCTCAACCTTAATTCGGTTTAATTCCGGAATATTATATTTTACAATCAATTCATTTTCAGTCATCTCAAACATATCTTCATATGTGACACCTAAATTGGCCATGTTGTGCATACCAAAAGCAGCAATTTTATTTTTTGGTGCTCTAAACTGATGAAAATATTCACTTATGTTTTTGCATGTACTATAATTTAACTGTTGTGATGGTAATTTCCAATTGGATATCGTATCAAATTCATAACCATATATCTGAGGATTTATACCAAATTTAGAATTAAATTTATCTAACTCTTTATTTTTATAATTGAATAACATGAGTGGATAGAACATAATTTCTTGTAATGGATTATCATCTTCTAAAGACCATTCAAACAATTCATCAAAGTATTCTCTAGTGTCATAGGGTAAACCTAAAATGAAACCAGAACTGATATTGACTTTGTTTTTCCATTGTTCTGCAAGCCAATATAATCTATCCTTTACCTTGTTTGGATGTAATCCTTTACCAATAGCTTTAGCACTGTCTGGTTGTAAAGTTTCGATGCCAAAAAATGTTCCAATCAAACCCATTTCTGTCAGCAACTGTGCTTGATGTGGATATTTGTTCATCAAGTCTATTCTAAGATAACATGTTAGTTTTGGTTTAAATGGTAAACTGGTGAACATTTTGTGTAGTTCTTCGAGTTTATCATTATCATCATTAAAGGTATCGTCCGTAAGATAATAAGAAGTAGTTCCGGTCGATTCATATGTTCGTATTAATTCATCCTTAACTTCTTCATAAGACCTAAGATAAGTACCTTTCTTTTTACCTAGTAAAGGGTAGGAACAAAATTTGCATTTGAAAATACAACCTCTGGCCATCTCAATTGGTAAACTTTCACCTCGTAATATATTGAAATTTTTATCCCACCAATGAGTGGAGATGCAATCCATTTTTGGTTCATCATATTTGAAAGAATCTATTTTACAACTCTTTACACCATCAATTTGAATTTCTTCAGCATGTTCAATTGATTGTTTTTTTCCTGCGAGGTAATCGGTCAAATCTAAAACGGATACATCAGCATTACCCAAAACATAATAATCTATCTTATTATCAAGCATTACAAATGGTGTCTTTGTTCCACCATATACGATTTTCGCATCACTATTAGTTCTTATGTAATCAAGTATCTCATGAATTTGTGCAGGATCAGATTTCCAGTACATTTCATTTTTCATTGAACATTTTTCATCATGAGTTTTATTTTTAACAATATCATTGCCCGTTTCTGGCCAGAAAAACGTTGAACTGAATCCTACCCATATCGTTTTTTTATCCAAGTGTTTTTTCAAAACTTGTAGTATTTCTTCTTTCGTAAATTCAACAACATAATCAAAAACAAAGGTGGAATAACCAGATTCAATTAGTGCAGAAGCAATTCTATATGCACCAAGACTTCTTTGTATCTTACTGTAATTTTCTGTAGGATTTGTTATTCCACCATTTATGATGATGCACTCAGCCATTCTTCATTTTCTCCAAAAAATCATAGTGATTCATTAGTTTTTTACTCATTTGTTCAAACAAACCTTGTACATCCAAATTGAGTTGTTCTTCATTTACATATTTTTTTGCATTAATTGCATTAAAGTGTTTAATACCTGAACCAACTTGTAACCAACTGTGTTCACTGAACATACCATTGAATGTGATATTAGAACCAATACGTGATGTTTCTATTGCGTCAACATAATCTAAAACTTGTTGTTTCGGTAAATCATCAATACAAAAATCATTCAAACTTTTGAGGAAATGTGGAGTCTTATTTTTTGTTCTGAAATTTCTCCAAAATTCACTATCTTCTCTTTTACTCAGATAGTGAAAATGAATGAAATTCAAAATATCAAGATTAATTCTTTTAGTTGTATCATTAAAGTATTTTTGTTCAATTAAGTCCTGATTAATTAAAGCATCTTTGATTTTTCCCCAATAATTTAACATGAGTATTGTGGTCCAAATACTTGTTGCCTCAAGTGGCTCAACAAAACTCGCACTCAATCCTAGTGCAATACAGTTCTTAATACAACCATCATCATAACAACCAGGATCAAAACTAAACATTCTTGGACTGTTTATCTCATGGCCAAGATATTCTTCTAATTCTTGCTTGATTTCTTCATCTGTTGCATAGTTTGAATCGAAAACATAACCACATCCAAATCTACCTTGAACTGGAATTTTCCACATCCAACCATGTTTCATAGCAATTGATTCTGTATATGGTGGTATTTCTTTTGTGTCATTCTGTAGAAAGAATGGCATGGCTCGGTTCATTGGCAAATATTCTTTATAAGAATTCCAATTAGACTTATAAAATTTACCAATAATTAGACGTTTGAAGCCTGAACAATCAAATGCATAATCTGTATCAATCTGTGAAGCAGATTTCAATCCAAAACCAGTGATGTAATCGTTATTATCAACTTTAATCTCAACAACTTCATCATCTATTAAATTAATACCTCTTTCTAGCCCAATAGTTTGTAGGTATTTGGCTAATAGGTTTGCATCAAAATGTAATGCATCATTCCCAATTTTAACAAAATTGTTTTGATATTGTACTTTGTTTTCTTCAGATAATTTTGTGGCCAACTGTACATCATTATAACAATCACCCTCTGAAATTTTTTGAAATTGATAATTACTTAAATCAATTATATCTCCACCTAATGAACCTATTAGTGGTCCTTCAAATGTGTGATAGAAGTGTTTACCATCACCGTTCCAGTTTGTAAATTTGATGTTATTTTTTATAGTTCCTTTAGCGTGTTTTATGATACCACTAACAGGAATATCAATAGATTTTAAAAAATCAATAAAAATTGGTGTGGTGCCTTCACCTGCACCCAATATTCCAATTTCACTACTAGCAATAACTGAAACATTGTCATCAGGACAATTCTTTTTTACAAATAATGCGGTCAACCAACCAGCGGTACCGCCGCCGACAATCGTATAATTTTTCATAATAAATGTTTTTTAAAGTTCAACTTTGGCCGCTGTGAAGTTTTCCGACTTCGTGTTTTCGTAATAATCTTGAATTGCATTTAATATAGATTCATCATGTGATGAGATATCATCAATAACTGATTTTGGAATAATAAATCTATACGTTGCCGAATCTATGTAATCATATAATAACGTACAACTGAATAATAGATTTTCTTCATCGTTATAAATTTCATAAAAATTTGGATCTTTAATAAATTCAAATTGATTTATTCTTCTCAACAACTCTTTTACAACATCTGTTTGTTCTTCTGGTGAAACTACATTGTCAATATTAACAATTATATTAGTTTCAGGATTTAAGAAAAAGAAAGATTCAATAAGATGATTATCCTTTGTTAACAAACACATTTCATTATTCTTTGTATTCAAAAAGCCTTTTATAATGGATTCAAGTTTTTCCTTATTTTCGATTATGTATGGTGATATGGTAGACTTACATATTGACTTAGGCACAACTAAGTCAATATAATTTTTATCATCATATATCTTAAATAATAAACTATCAATATTATTAAGTTGTTGTCTCCAAGAAATTGGAACAAGGTCGACCTCAACATTAACAACAGTAGATATAGATTTTAAGAAATCGATATGATCCTGCAAGTCTTTTGTTATATTTAAACCAGACATTTATGCCTCCACTCTAGATTTTCCGTAAATTTGAACTTCATCAATGGAACCAATTTTTTCAGCCACAACTTTAATTGGAATAATCTTATTAACTTTCTTTTCTTCGTGCTTGTATGCTGTGCCCCAAATGTCCTGTCTGTCTAAAGGTAAACCATCACCTTTAATTGTTACAGGAATAAAACCATCAGTAATCTTCTCAATGGCCAAAGCAAACAAAACAACATTGTCTGAATAGGCATTTGCACAGGTTACGTCCCAATGTTTTCCGTCCAAATACATACATGAACCCTTACATAAGTGTAAAACTGGACAATCAGTACAACTAATTTCATTTTTTCTAGCTTTCCAATGTGTGACAGATTTTAATTCAACGTTATCATAATCTGATAAATTGCCAGCTAGATGAGATTCACCATTTTTACTGGTTTCAACTACAGAAACATTTTGGCATGTAACTACGTTGCCTTTTAAATCCAAAGCGATAGTTTCTGGTTTTTCCATACCACATTTTTGGCCAACATATTTTGACTCAACGTGCGCCAAAGTGTTTCTAATAAAATCATCAATTTTTTGAAACGTTAAGTGAAAATTGATTTCTCCATTGGTTGAATAGATATCATTAAATGATGTTTTTCTGTAATTAAAATGTTCATCTAATGTAATTAAAGAATTGTTAACTGCAGCATCATCATATGCATCAATGAAACCACCTTCACCAATCGTGACTGATTTGTCACCTGTTAATTCAAAGAAGTAATTGTATATAGCTTCACGACTTATGTTTTTATTATTCATCATGGCATTGAAACTCAATCTTCCTTGTGGTGCCATGACCTTATAAAATTCCAGTATAATTTTTTTCTTTTCTGGATCATCGAATGGGTCAGGTCCACGAACAAATTGACCTGGTCCATCATGACTGATAGCCACACCAAAACCCATATAGTATAACCAAGAACATATTTCTCTAGTTAATAGAGTGCCATTCGTCACCATGGTAAATTTAACTTTATTATTCCAGTGACTGTACTTTTCTGCAAATGCTTCTGCTAAAGGTTTTAATGTTTTCCAATAAACGAGAGGTTCGCCGCCCCAGAACTCAACGAGTAGACCTTGTTCTTCCGTAAGATTTAATACTTCCAATTTTTTCATAAAATCTTCAATATCTTTTTTACTGGTTTCTGGCGGTCTCTCAACAAATCTTTGAGAACAATAATCGCAAGAATAGTTACAAGACAAACCTAATTGAATTTTAATTGTACTAATGTTTTTGGATTTTTTTAGTGGCATATCCTTGGAAAAAGGAATAGTCTCTTGCATTGGTGGTTTTTCAATTGTTGGATACTCAAAAACAGAACCATTAGATTCACTCAATGTTCCAGAAACATTATCATAATAAAAAGTTTTTTGTTCACCTTTTTTTTCAGCACAAATTTCAAAAATCATATTTTTCCTTTAATTACCAACATTTTACCAACAAGCACAAGCACAAATCCAACAGGCACAATTACAATTGATAGTAGTACCACTAGTAGTACAATTATACGTACAGGCACAGTTGCAATTTGGTTGTAAAAAATTTTGTGTATCACAATTTGTACAGTTGACAGTACCACTTATCAGACAATTACCACAATTTTTATTACCACAATTACAATTATTGGTACAATTACCATTACTACAATTCCCAGCCATGTTACTTTGATACCATGCTTTATTATGTACTGTATCTAAGTCCTTAACATCTGTAGAGCCGGCAATCACAGCTGTGCCAACAGTTCGTCTTGTGTTGTCTTTAACCCAAGACATAGATGGACTAGCGCCTGTGGCACTAGCTGTTTCAGTTTTTACATCATTTAATGAAATTGCTCCGGTAGCTGGTGTTGTCATATTTTTCTCTAATGTTTATTACCCTATTATTTATGATAGGTTATAATGATGGTACCTGTCTGATATTTGATTTTGATTCTGATATTCAATAGAAAAATTATTAAGGAAGAAGTTTAATGTTAAACGGGAATCATCTACAGTTTTACCAAATCCAAAATTGGCGGAATGCATATAGTCACCTCGATACAAAACCATTCTATTATATTTGTATCCAAAATTACATTCTCCGTCTTTAATTATTTTTGTTCCATGATTATTAAATCGGTCTTTGAAATGTTTGTTCAAGTATACCACACCAGAAAATAATGTTGTATCTTTGTGTGGCCACTTATCATTAGGTATATCATACTCTGTTACATAATGAAATAAACAAACTGATTGACATTTAACAATAATATTACAGTCATCTCTAACGTAATCTTTGAATGTAAAAGCCTTATTTATTATCACATTGGTAATTTTTTTATGTAAATTTTCATCCAAGTAAGATAGTTGTAAGGTTCTTTTACCGCTGTAAGTGATACCACTACTTAATGTAGGGTTTTCTTCGCAAGAATAATATTTCTGTCTCTTAGCTATTTCCACAATCTCATCTGGATCATCGAATATGTCATCAATACACATTATATCTGAAAACATATTAATATCCTAAATCCTCACAGGCCACAATCCATTGTTTAACTAAACTGGAACGAACAATATCGTCTGGTGTAAAGTATATTTCTTGAAATGATGGCATCTTACGTGCCACTTCCAAGAAACTATGGAATGCTGTTTGGTCTTTGTTACTCTTAATTAAATCAGTTTGTTTGAAATCACCTGAAAATATGATTTTGGACCTATGTCCAACACGGGTGATAATTGTATTTACTTCTGACCAATTCAAATTCTGATTTTCATCAACTATAATAATAGCATCATCAATAGAAATACCACGAATGGCAGTAGTAGAAATAAATCGCACATGATTTTGTTCCTTTAATCTATCCCATGCATCTGAACGGCCGAATAAAGTAGATGCAATTTCTTTGTAAGGCAATTCATAGATTTCTTGTTTTTCTTCAAGATTACCTGGTAAATAACCAACGTCACGTAATTGCACAAGTGACCTTACAACTACCACTTGTTTGAAAGAATTGGATTTATCCAAAACTTCTTCTAGTGATTTATATAGCGCCAAAAAAGTTTTGCCTACCCCAGGACTACCAAATAGTCCCATGAAGTAGGCACCGCCTTTATACATCTCAAAGAATAATCTTTGATTTTCTGTTAGTGGATCAAATGTCTTTAGATGGTCTGGTTTAATTCTCAATGAATTGTTTACTGCTGGTTGATGCCTTGTCTTATTCTCATCATCCTGTAATTGTTCCGCTGCGTATTTGGCTGTTGTTCTTTTGGTAACCATCAATTCCCCTTTGAAATATTGCTGAAACTTTTTTAGTAGTATCGGGTTTCTTTTTCTTCCGATTCTTGCTGGAATTCTTTACCTCAGGTATCTCCTCAATTTTCTTTTTTGGTAGAAATAGGGCTGGTATCTGCGCCATCACCATTCTCTCGACATTTTGGTCTTGTGACCAGTCTTAATGGTGTTTCCAGGTATGGTTTCTTTCATACGATTGATGACATACTTCTCAAATGTGGAGTCGGCCTTACCAGTTCCTGGTGTGTCCATACGCATACCATCACCAAAACCTGGAATGCCGTCTGGTGCAAAGTATCGTTCTAAGTGGGAATTGTTTAGTTTAAACTCATCATACTCTGCAAGGCGCATCGTATGTTCTTCTATTTCACCTGAATTCTTATTCAAAAATGTATAAATCATGCGGTTTGAAACCAGCTTGGTACTGGTCGTGAGTTAAATTTTCCTTGCCATGAAGCAAGGTGCGTCTTATTATTTATATAGTAATTGCGGTAAGACTTGATGGAATCACCTGCCACTTTTACATCATCAGGCATAGCAGGTGTTGGTTCTGTGAAACCTATACCTTTAGGTATGTTTGTTGGTGGTGTGTATAGTGATTCAATCAATTTTTCGCAGGCATGGTTTTTACCATAACGATATGTATATTCTTTCATCAGTTCAATGAACATAGTATACAACCACTCATAGTTTTCATAAGACTTTCTCACCCAAATTGCTGAAGGATGATTGATATGTGTAGCAACATAGAGCTCAGACTCACGGCCGTCAGAAAGAACATATCTGCTTTGTTTTCGACCAGTTTCAGAGAGGCCAACAGACAAAGTGCCATCAAGAACACGATGAGCAGTAGAAAGTAATTGAGCATATTCGAGGATCATTTTGATACAATGTTTGTCGTTATGCATTTCTGCACACACTTTTGGGTCATTGTGAAGGTAAAAAATGTTCATGTTAACATCCTAATTAAACCAAATGTGTCAATAGCTGTTAACAGTAAATAGTTAGCCAGCATACCAAATGATTTCCGAGTATAAGCAGCCCAAGCGTACAGAGCACAACCAGTAATCCACACAGGATACAGAGCAAGTAGAGGGGGAGATGGTACAGTGAGTGCCATGGTAATTGAGCAACCAATACTAATAGCCCAACCGAGCAACTCAATAACAAAACGAATGTGATTACTGCGCCAATCATCTTTAATCCATTGAATTGTCGGTGCGAATAGTTGCTGCATAATATTCCTCATCTGGTATCACATCTAATGTGCCGTTAATTGTAAAACCACAACCACGCAAGAACATAGAAAATTCTTCTAGAATATCTTCCAGTGTTTCACCTTCAAATTCCATATTGATTTTTGTTCCTGGTCGTCTGTCGGTCAATGACAAGTAATTGTAATGTTGGCCTGTCAATTCAAATTTCATTTTTATTCACCAAATTTAGGAATTTCAATTTCTTCTGATTTTTTAGTTTTCTTTGTAGTTTCAGATGATGTAGAAACTTTAGGAAAACGGCGTTCAATATCTTCTACTGTTACAGTCTGCATAGCGAATTGTCTGAACAAATCATAACTGTCGGAAACTTTCATGGCATTTTTAGAATTCATACCTGCACCATCAAGCGTAAACAATGCACATCCACCATTAGCCAATGGTGCAATTTCAATAATGTGGTCCAAATTAATAATAACAGGACAACCTTTTTCAATAGAATTGACTTCAACAAATAAACTCATAGTGACTCCTTATTTCTTATCACAATCAGCCACACGAATTAAATATACTGTTTGCTCTGTGTGTGGACGTACAAAGAAACATTCACCTTTAATCGACCATACAAGGTGGTTTTGAATACCATCTTTAAAGTCTTTTAATACATCTACTGTTGGTGTAGGTCTGGTGACAATTGCCAACATAAACAATAAAATGCCAACAACCATTAGTATGTAACCAACGAGTTTCACATAATTTTCTTTTAACCAAAGTAACCAAGTTTTCATATTTTTCCTAATTGTAAAAGTAGATTATACACTGCGGTGCCAATTAAGGCAACTGCACCTATAAAGAATGCTAGTTTGACGGATTCTTCTTGATAATATTCAACTTCATGTTTAATCATATCTCGTTGCGCCAGGATCATTGGTGGTGCTTCTCGTTCACCACCTAACATATAGACAGTCTTTTCAGATTCTTTCAACCTACGCAAGGCTGACACATAATGTATAAAACTCATCATCATTAACAAGTCACCTTATATGGTGGTGCATAAGGGTCTGGTTGATATGGTGCAGGTCGTGACGCAAGGTGATGCACCAGTGCTCTCAGTGCTTCATTTTCTTTTTGTAAAGCATCCAATCTTTCTTTTGCATGTTTTACTGCCTCAGTTAAAACTGTTAACTCTTTCACAATTTCTTCTTTTTTCATATTAGTCCCACAGTGCTTGATAATATTTGCCGAACAAACGCAAACCATTAGTGATGCGTTCTTGGTGTTTGTTGCGAGCTTCCCAATCTATCTCATATGTATGATTTGGACCATGGCGCATTTCAGTAAACTTGTTTTTACCTTTCGGTACTTCATTACCTTCTTCATCAACAGGCACAAAATTGTAATCGGCCACACCAGAACAATATTGTTGTTCCCAATCATTATCTGGTTGTAGTTGTTCAAACGTCCAAATCAATTCATCCATTACCCAATCCCAACGTTTGAAGTGATTGGCGTCTGTGTCCCATTCATTTTCTTTTGGTGGTGCTGAGGTAGACTTCAATTCTTCTGGCACATCATTATCATCAACATTAGGCGAACCATGTTTCGTGGCGTGCAACTGTTTCAACATTGGAAGAATAATTGGTGACAATGTGCCATCCATATTCCATGTATCCCATCTGTCGAGTTTTACATAACGAATTTGTGGATGAATAAAGTCCATGAATTTCATGTATGCGGTTGACAATGGCATTAGACGATTGGACCACTTTTCGATGATTGGTTCATCATAGTCAATCTCACGCCAAAAGAAAATCTTCTCCAAAATTGTATATGGAGAAATCCAGTGGTTACGATAATTTGAGAAATAAACTTTCATACTTTTAACATTTGTTCCAGTGTAAAAACTTTTTGCATATACGGCGACACATCATGCAAAACAGAATGTTCTAAGTCACCTGCTCTACGTGGCATCACATTTACTTTAAAATCACAATCATTCACCTTTTTGAATGTATCTATGGTTTGTTGTACTGTGTAACCTTGGCCGCTGCCTAGGTTTTCCAAGAGGATATTTGAAGGTCGTCTAATAGCAAGTTTAATGGCCTCGCATATTTCAAGTACGTGTATATAATCACGAACTGCGGTACCATCAAGTGTATCATAATCATTACCATATAAATTGAACTCACCTGTTTCTCTCGCTTTCATTAAATTGTACATCAAACCATCATGGTTCGTTGGATCAATTCCGTATGCAGAACCAATAACGTTGTAGAACCTGAAAATTGTTTGGTCTTTGTTAGTTAACGTGCAATAATTACGAACAATCGTTTCAGTAATCTTTTTTGATATTGCATATGGGCTATCACCACCAACGGCTGCGCCAGTAGATGCAAAGATGAAATGGTCAAAACTCACACGTTCTAAAAGATTCATGGTACCACCAACATTTGTTTGGTAGTAACGCATCGGCCATTTTACAGAATCACCGACATTCACTAATCCAGCCAAATGAACCACAACATCATAGTGGTCATCTAAACAAACCATGTTATCAATGTCTTGTTGTATAAATTTTTCTGCCAGTTGTGGTTTGAACACACGATCCAAACCAACAACATATTCATTACTCAGCACCTGACAAAGGTGTTGACCAATGTAACCAGAACTACCGGTGATTAGAACCTTCTTCATTCTTTGTAATCAATAGAGTTGATTGATTTCATTTTGTCGGCAATGTCCCAATTCTTACAGTAATCGTTATCTGCGTCAAACAATTTTAAATAATCTTTTGCCGACAATTCACGACTAGAAACAATCACCTCATCAATATGATGTTGTGAGAATTCTTTGAAAGAATCTTTGCCAATTTCCATAATGAATTCATCATGTGCATGAGATTCTTCACGAGCCTCAACTACATAACGCATACGAAACATTGATACAGTTTCAACCAGATACAGTTTCTTTTCCATCTTCTTGCACTCCAAAAAGTTTATCAATTTCATACAAACACACATTGGCCAACTCGGTGGCTGGCCATTTGTGCTGACTGGCATATTTTCTATTTTGCACAATCACATTCATACACTCTATAGCAACATATTTCACCAATGAATTGATGGCATTTTGTTGATAAGAATCCATTTCGTCCCAACAACCTTGGGCTGTCATACCGGAACAATACATCAAGTGTTCAATTTTATCGGTCATTAAATCTCCACATATTTCAATTGGAATCTATCAGCACGGTCTTCGTATGCATCATAACCACGAGGGTTACAAACCACACGAGTGGAACCAACCATATAATCAAAATCTTCATGTGTATGACCATGAGTCCACAATTTGATTTGTGGATGATCCATGATGAATTCATCTAATGCAGTACTGTAACCACCATTCATAATCACTTCATCCGCATAACGAGGATGTGTTGATTGTTTGCTTGGTGCGTGGTGACCCACAACAACAAACTTTTCATCAAACTTACCTTCAATCATTATACGAATGTAGTCCAACATTTTTTTATGGTCTTCAACCGCATCTTCCGGTGAAAAAGTAGCAACACGGGTTTTGAATTCGAAACCATCCTCAACCAATGAGTTTATTTCACCAATTTTCTGCATAATGTATTCACCATTCTCATCTTTTTTGTAGATTGGTGCTTTATAGTTAACGACACGGTTACTATTATCCACACAACGGAAGTCGTTCATCATGCCTTTTATGTGCAACAATGTGATTGGATCCTCATTGTTCATATCAGTCCACAATGTACCACCGATGAATTTAACATCACCAATCTGTACCATCTGTTTATCTAAGATATGAAGATTAACCAAATAACCAAGCTTATCACGAAGCCTTCCAATAGTATCCCTAAAATCACCGTGATAATGTTCATGGTTTCCAACGATGTAGATAACATGAGGGAATCTAGCACAGCATTCTTGAAAGAATTGATGCCATGTTTCAGAACGGCCAAAACGGTCAGCAAGCGCATATTCGTCCCTATTATTTAAATCTTTAGCAACACAGATATCACCGCCAAGAATAAGCACATTAGCACCTTCGGTATTGTCGAGGCTGATAGTACCAAATTCTAGGTGAATATCTGAACAAACTGCAATCTTCATAGTATTATTTCCTTATGGTGATATTATAACATGGGTAGTTATATATGTCAAGCCACACTGTTGTTTAATTGCGACAAACGTAGGATCCTTACCTGGTCATCAGGTACAGCAAATAACCTTGCTCTGAAATAGTGTTTGCCTTCAATATGGTTTTCCATTTTTGTAAATTCAACACTTTTGGTTTCCATTATTTTATCCATCAAGTTTGCAATCAACTGTTTTTTTATTTCAAATGAAAAATCATCTGGAACAATATGCATCAACTCATAATCACTCATAATTATTTGAGATATAATCATGTTGCCTTTGATGGCATATTCCATTTCTTTAATATCAATAGGCAAATTCCATGGGTCAATGATAGCCATCTTTTTCTCTAAGTGTTTTTTCTAAACAAGGCAACAACATCAACAAGGTGTCGGTATTGCCGGAGTCTTTGGCCAAACAAACCATTCTAGCCATAAAAACACCGGCAACCTCAGAGAAACCTACATTGTGATTTTTTACCACTTTGTAAAGAAAATCATCAAAATCCTCAGTGAGTGTAATGATTTCTTCGTTGGTCATCATTCATCAATTCTTTCGAATTCAGGATCACAATCAATGATACATTCGGATTCTGTATTAGTCCAGCCATGTTCTTCCAAATCCATCCATGAATTTTCTTCCAAGAATTCTTCTAGCCATTCACGGGTTTCTTCATCACATTCATCCATGTCATGTTCTTCCCAACAACCATCAGTCATTTCAATCATTTCAACATCATAACCACAATCCCACAAGTCAGCGCCAGCTGTAATTTCTGGTGGATTATCATCTTCGGTTTCGCAGGTGAATTCACCCCAACGCCAACCGGTTTCAATCATAACCTTATTGCCATCTTTGACAAAGTACATACGTTCAATAAGGGATTTTTTCCATGTAGGTTTAATAGACCAGAGTGCCATTATTTTTTCTCCTGAATTGGTTCAATTTTAGGTTCTTCATATGTGATAGGTGCATGTTCCATTCTAATGCCACTAAATGCACCATTGAACGACATACGCAATGCATATAAAGGGAAAAAGATTAGAGCCAACATAATTGTAATAAAAACTCCGATTGCAACAAAAGTCTTTACATAAAAAATGTAAGTCACTTCAAGCATCAAGTTCCAAAATCCTGAGGTGCCAAAATTTTCTGTAGGGTCACCATCATTAAAGGTGCGAATGTGTTTGATGAATTGTTTATTCAAAATTTCTGTTTGATTGGTAAGAATATCAACAATACCACGGTACAAACTAATCATCATACTTGCACCTCATATGTCACTTCCGATTTAACAATACTAACCATACTAACTCCTTATCTTAGTGTGTAGTGTGCAACAACAGCATTAGGTTTCTTTAATGCTTCAGCACGCCGTTGTTTATATTTTACATTGTCAACATCCAATAGTTTGACTTCTTCAACTTCACGTTTATTCCAAATAGCTTCACATTGAGCCTTTGTATAATCCGTAAATTGTAGGCAATCTTCAATGAAGTATTTACCATCATTTTCAGGTTTAGTCATCAATGGTTCTTTGTTGGCTGGTTGTGGATCCACACCTTCTTGAATCTTCTTTTCATTCAATTCAATATGAACAGGATTTTCAGGAACAATTACCTTCTCAATGATGATTTGCTCTTGCTCAACTTTAGGCACCACTGGTGTTTTTGGTCTATGATTGGCCAAGACAACAACCGCAGCTAGAGCCATGGCACCAATGATGATTTGTTTCCACCAAAGGAAAAAAACAAGACCAAGAACAAACACACCAATGGCACCAAATACAATGATTTCCATTGTGTGTTGAGAAATACCAGAATCATTGACGATTTCGGAATACATTTAAACCACCTATTAACGAACGTTGTAAGTCTCACATTGAACAGAAACTGGATACATGATTGTGCCATGATCCGTTTTCTGCGGCAGTGATTGAATCACCGGACGCATCCTTGCGTCAATACAATCTTTGGACGCACGAATTACTTCAGCACGTTCAATGACTTTTGCTTTTTCGAAACCATCCAATTTGGGAGTTGAACACGCAGATATCACTAAAAAAAGAATAGTAAACATACCATATCTCAAAGTTTTGTTAAACATTTTTAATCCTTTCAATTAACTGTGATGCTTCAGTAAAATTGGACACATCATCGGTGAATTCCATTTCCTGAATCATCAATTCAGCTTTTGCCATACGGATTAATTCTAATGCATAGGCAACATCATCGTTATCGGCTTGATCCAGCCATTCATCAAAACCCTCATTGGTTGTATTCATAATAAAATCCAGGTTGTCTCGGTCCCACTTATTCATTGAAGTTCACCTTAATACCATTCTCTTTGAATAAGATTCCAGCGAGACCAGTTAAACCCATTGATGTAATGAAACCAATCTCATTCACACCATTAACAGCGTGAATGAGGAATGCATTCCAACATAACATAACCAATAATGAATTCAAACAAAGAGTGAATATAACAATCACTATTTGCATTGAAAATTTAGGCCAGTTCATAACTTCTCCGTTTATAGTGGGACGAAGCATTAGGCTTCAGCAGTTTCTGTAGTTGTTGGTTGTGCAACAGGTGTTGTTTTAGGTGCACCAACATAACGACCATTCTTATCAAACTCGGTATAATTAACCAACTGATATGCTGTTACAGCACGGCCGGTTTTATGCACCTTGATGATACCGCCATCTTTGCGGATGTTATAGATGTTTGTGGATAAGCGATAGAGAACCGCTTCTTGATCCGTGCCTTTGAAACAGGACTTAATCTCATCGGGAGATACAGGTTTACCTGACAAAAGGGTTACGGTGATTTTTTCGTGGCGATTTTGTTTGCCTGAGCGAACGGTGTTTGACATTTTAAGTCCTTTCAAAATTACATGATAAGAGTACCAACATATGAATTATAACACAAAGATGGCATGTTGGCAACCATCCAGTGTTGTTTTTTTACATCAAAATGGAACTTCATCAGTATTTACCACCGTAGGGGCTTTTCCTACGGGAGCATCAACTTTCGCATCAACCTTGGAATACAAGTCGAGGAACGCCATTTTGGTGTCTGTATCGAACCGTGCCACGCATAGTTCAATAGCTTTCATTCGGTCGCCAAAGATTTTAAATGCTTTAGCAATGTGGACCAAACGGCGTGTGGAGATAACTTCATCAACAGCACCTTGGTCAAATGATTGTCGAACAATATCAGCCCATTGTGTCAACTTCTCAACAAAATCCTGGTCAGCAATCAATGGTGAAAGGATTTTCTTTTCAGTTTTAACATCAGGATATTCCTGTTCAACTGTAATAGGGAAACGTTCTAGGAATGCATCATCTAGAATCTGTGAAAGATAACGACCTTCTTCACTGCCACGACCTTTGGTGTTTGCAGTAGCAATGACATTGAACCCATCTTTTGGATATACCATCTCACCGTTTTTCTTGTTGTAGTATGGTTTGCCTTCTAAGATACCTTGCAAACACATCAATTTATTAGAACCACGGTCAACTTCATCAATCAACAGAATGGCGCCACGCTTCATTGCTGTAATAACAGGACCGTCACGATTAACAACGTTCCCATTAACAAGAGTAGGACCACCGAGCAAATCCGATTCATCAGTTTCAATACTAATGTTAACTCTAATGCACTCCCGCCCGAGCTCCGAGCAAGATTGTTCCACCATGAGGGTTTTACCATTACCTGAAAGGCCTGTAATGAACACAGGATAAAACAAATCAGACTTAATGATATTACGCAAATCTTTAAAAAATCCAAATGGCACATAATCTTTATACTTTACAGGAATTGATACGTCAGAATCATCAACTAGTTTAGGTTGTTTAAACTCTAAAACTTGTGCAGCCAATGCAATTTCAAGTTCAGGTTCTTTAACGATTGTTTTCTTGGTGCCGATATTAGGCAATTTATATTCTCCTCGACCAACCCTATATTCAGACTTGGTTACAAACCAGTGTGGAAAAGAAAGGTCATTTTCTTCAATAACTTGTTGAATGCCGTCACGGGTCAAAATAGAACCTGTGCCATACAATTCCTCGGCTGCTTTAACAAAAGCGGTTTGATTGCGGTTTAAACTCATTTTTTTCTCCAGTTATGACATCCACATATTGGTATTATACATGAAAACCAACTCAATGGCAAGTACTACTAAAACAATCATTCCATCTCCCACTTTTCGGTTTGTTTAAAGGATTTTTCTTGTATTGTGAGGTTATCTTTAGATAGATGCCTAGGATTACCACACAATCCACATTCAGGGTTTCCACAATCCATGGCATGGTGTTTGGCAAACTTGTGAGGTTCTTTAACATCCATGCCGTGGCGTTTGGCAATTTTCATTTGTTTTTTGATGGCAATCTCATCATTCTGCAAACGTTTTGAGTGTTTGATTTTATCTTCTTCTGTACTCATATTTAATCCTTAAAATGCATCAAAGTTAAAATACTTAGGCGACTCTTTCACCAAAATCAAGGTCACGCCATTTTTCTCAAAGATAAACTGACCAGTCTTGTTGTTGAATTTCACCAAGTCATCGGTAGTAAAATCTTCATCACCCCAACCATCTTCATCATCATTAACAGGACTAACCAATGTGGTTGGTGCATCATTAAGTTCTGACTTCTTCTTAGAAAAGAAACGCCAGTTGATACAGATTTCTTTTGATGACAACGGTGCGCCATTCCAAATGGAAGGACTTGTACGGTCTGCCTTGCGGTCACCTTTGTAGATTTCCACACTATATGTTGTACCACCATCAAACTCAGCCTTCACGTTTAGAATACGCATTGCTTCTTGTGGTGTTTCACTATAACGGTTCATTTCTTCAACCAATGCCTTTAACATATCAAAGTTAAATGCACCGAATACAGAAGCAATACCCACAATGGTGTCAATCGTTTTCAATTCAGGTTTGGCCAGATTGTCATAGCAGTATTCACGGATGAATGTCTCATCCAGACCTTTGAAGTCAACCATGTAAAAGATACGACCTGGTCGGTTACGCATATGTGAATCAACACGCCATTTGTCGTTGCTGGTCAGCATGAATAGTTTCTTTGATGAATAAATGCCATCAAGCAATGTCAGCAATTCTTCCTGTTCTTCTGAATTGTAAACCTTTTCAAACTCATCAAACATCACAATACATGGTTGTTGAATGGATTGAATCAGCGTATTGAATTTGTCACCAATCCAAGCATGATTGATAACGATAGTTGGCACACCTTGTTTGGCCAATTCAACACAGATATTTTTACTTAGCAAAGTTTTACCTGAACCCTTTTCACCAACAAGCATTACACCTGTTGACTTTTCACGGTCCCAAAAACTATTGATAATCCGTTCTGTATTGCGGATTGTATCACCATACATTTTGGTGGGTACATCAAAATTTTCAATCTGTTCGATATAAAAATTCTCAAACGGATCCTGTTTCACGACATAGTTACCTGCTGGCAACTGTTCGTGCAAGTCCATAGATTCTTTTGTGGCAATACGGAATGTATTGCCTGACTTCATGTAGTAACTCATTTTATTTCTAGATTAGGCACCCAAGTCAAAATCAGGGTGACCTTCTTGCACATAAGTGCGGCCAATTTCGACCTTACGTTCCCATGCAGTGTTAGCATTCTCTTGCACTGGTGCAGTAAATTCTTTTTCATCGTTTGGCATTACACCAACTTCACCAATTACTTCATAACGGCAGGCACGGCCTTTCGCATTGTTGTAATCGGTTGGGATTGATACAACATCACGGGGATTGATTTTAACAATCACGGTGCGTTCACCACCAAAGTGTGCCAAATAAGACTCAGAGCAGAAATGCAAACCAGCAGAGCAAGTTTGATTCTTGTCATCATTAACTTGGTTACGTTCCATCTCTACAAACATACCAACAGAATTATCCATTGTGCCTGTATGACAATCTTTGTAATCGTCACGGACTTTTTTGTATGCCAAGAAATGACCATCGCCTGTAATTGGCAAACGATTCTTTTCCAAGAAACCATACAACTCATTCACAGCACGGAAAGATGGGTTTTGCATCATGTTTTCCATGAAGTTAACCAATGGTTCAATTGGAAAACCTGACTGCAACATTTCAACCATGCGGTTAACAATAGCACCATGCATCTCTGTGCCTTTCCAAAACAATTTCTCGCCTTGTACTTCAATATTACCTGCACCATAATTTAACACAACCTTTTTAGGATTGATTGTATCACGCACAGCTTCCCAATCATTGGCCTTGATGGCATCAACTACCTTTTGATAGGTGATATGGGTTTTAGAAATTGTGTGTGGTGTGTTATCAATAACAACCACAACATTGGAACCTTGAATCAAATACGGAAACATTTTAAACACCTTTCACTGTGTCAACTAAATTAATATACTCACACACATCACCCTCATTTGCATACGAACTCAATTTATCAAGCAGAGGGTATCGCTTAGAAAAATCAGCCAACTTTTGTTTGTTTTCCAACACCAAATCATCAACATTCATGTTGTTTTCAACTTGCATTGCTCGCATTAGTTGTTGCAACCAAGTGATGCCTTTCAACTTTGGTAGACCAACAAAGGCATCTAAGAATGACTTTGCAGGACTTTTTACATCAACACCATCAACTACTGTTTGGTAATTATAATTGAAAATGTCGTGCTTGTCAAGCTTTTCCATCACGGATGCCATACAAATTTTGGTATTTAAGGCACTCAAAGTGGTAGAAATATGGTCTTCAAGGTTAATCCAGTTTGGCATCTTTTTGATAGATTCAATATCACCTTTACGGACACCATATACATCAACCCTCAATTCTGCAATCTCGGTTCTATTCAACAAGTGTTTCAACTGGTCAACACTATTACACAATTTGGTAAACTGTGGAACAAAACCAGACAATGGAATATAATAAAACTTTTCTGTCTTATCAAATTTGTCCAATGTATCAGCAGCACGCCACACAAAATCTTGTGATGCTGAACGATTTGAATGTCCACCACGGCGGTCAAGTTGGAGAATAGTTACGTTCTTACCAAAACCATTACCAGCACCATTCTTACGTGGTTTTTCATTCAACGTTGATGCAGTCATACGTTGTGCAGCAGGTGGATTGTGCAACATTGTATAGAAAGCAACCAAGTTCATTGGTTTGGTTTTGTCAAGTCTATCTAACACATACACATATTCACGGTAAGTATTCTTTTCTTTATTACGGAAATGAAACTTAGCACGTTCAAATGAACCTTTTTTACAATCATTCTCAACAAACATTGTGCTGTTGTCAACTTCGATATCCCAATACTCAATACGTTTTTGGTCTTTGCCGTAAGATATGGAAGGATTATGATTCTTACAACGACTATTACCACGTTCAGATTCAAATTGTTTGATATGAATGTTCATAGCCTTCAAATCAAGCAAATCAGCCTTGATATGAAATGCGTGATTATAATTATTTTTTACATCAAACAAAGGAAAATCTGTAGTGGTCACATATTCATTTACAGCCGATGACCACAATGTAAGGTGTTTCTTGTTATATAGAAACATTGAACGTTCCCATTGACCTTCAATTGCATCAGCCTCAACAGCAAGAACCTTGGCCAATGCAGAGTTAACTGCAACCAATTTTTTGCAAATAGAATCAATGGTCAATGGAATGTAGGACAAACCTTCACGGCTTGCTTGAAAGTCTAACTCACCAATACCAAATTCAATTACAAGGCCACATTTCAATAATTGGTGTACGCCTTCAAGTGATTGTTCTGCTTGTGGTACATCAATTGGATATGCGATGTTACCCATCACAGCGATGGATGAATTGCGACCATGAAAATCATTTTTAAGTGAATGAACACCAGGAATAATATTCTTGGTTTCATATTCAGCAGGTTCAATTATGATTGTGTTACCTGTGATTGTAGGCAATACAGGAAACCAACGATATACTTTTACTGCTTCATCAGTAAATTTACTAAAGTCATACCTGTCATTGACGGAGAATTTTACCTCAACGCCATTAGATTCTGCTACCGCTTCTTCACCCATCAGAGCAATAGATGGCACACCAACGTCATTGATAAAGGCAGAGTAAATGCCTTTGCGGCCATTTTGAATAGCGGTGACAGTGAAGTTATCAGTATAAGAGAATGGAGATTTTGAACCAAGACCAAGAGCACCGATAAACTCATTAGATTCGGTTTTGGTTGATTCAAAATATGTGGTGTAAATCTTAGTTACTTGGTCGTGTGACAAACCAGTGCCAAAATCACGAATGGAAAACCACGGTTCTAACGTAGTTGGCAGGTGCACCTCAAAAGGTTGTGTGGTGCCTGCTGCGGTGTGACTATCAATGGCATTACATGACAGCTCACGAATTATCGCCTTAATCTTATTGGCGTACAAACCGCTGGAAAGAATGTTAAATGCTTTTGCTGAATTACGGATACGGAACTCACCAATTTCACCAACATTGGAAAGAATGGCCTCTGTTTGAGGTGCGCTATTGAGAATCATTACAAAACCTTTTTCAATCAATCAATACAAGTATTATATCACAGGTGCCAGTGGTTGGCAACAAAAATTGGCAGTTGTTGTACAAATACAACAGTCAGTTCATGAGGTGGAATATTAATGCTAACACCATCATTATACACACAATATAGGTTATTGTGTTTGTTTTCTTGCGTTCACGTTCAAGTACATTACTTTTCATTTTTGATTTCAAATTTATGTTTAATCTCTAACACACAATCCCTACGGAATGCATCTTCAATCTGGTCACGATAGTCTTTATAACCTGGCGATAGGTTTTCCACAATATCAATACAATCCTGAACCACCAAATTGGCCAATTTCTCATAGTTGAAATATTCATTAATCAACAATAATTTTCCATCATACACCTGATGCCATGCACCACATTGTAGAGCCAATTCTTTAATTCGTTCGTTCATACATTGTTCCTTCCGATACGACTATAATCCAACCGTCTCTTAATCTCTTTGCGGTCGCTGTTCCGTTCTGGTTTCCATGCTCTTGGATCCACAGTTTCACCAGTTAATTCATAACGAAAGTCTGGATCATAGACCATGTATCCCAGTTTATTCCACTTGATTACGCCCGCATCAAAAAGAAAGACGCAACCACGACACATACAGAAACTGGCACCATTATCGCTCATTACATTGCCATTTACTGTGCCAACATATTTGACAACATTACCCTTGTGCATTTCTTTAAGTGCTTGGTAGTAGTCAATCATTCTTGTTCCATCTTGCTGAAGTCAGGATCCTTGCTGTACCCAATATTAAAGTTACCAAGTTTCCACCAAATATAGCGTCCACCATAATCACAGGTTTGTACTGTAAATCCAAGAAACTTAAAATGTGTAATCCATTCAATCATTCTTCACTCCTAGTAATTCTTTGATTAGGGTCTTTTTATCTTCCGTGCTCATGCCTTCAAGTCCGAAATGTTGTTTCATTTCTATGGCAACCTCTACCATACCATCATCTTCAAGTTTCTGGCAACATTCCCCTACAATCAACTCGGCAAATTTTTCAGCGAAGCAATCAGGAATATACATCTTGGCCAATTCATCATCCAGTGCTTCATTTCCAGTGACAATATCAACAGCTGATACAGCCTGTTCAGCAAGTTGTTTGATTCGTTCGTTCATGCATAATCTCCATGTAAACCATAGTTTATTTCCATACACCATGCAATAGATTCTGCGGCTTCATGGTCATAATTTTCACGCACGAAATCGGCACAACCTTGTACAATCAACTCGGCGAACTTTTCCAACAACACAATTTGTTTTGTGTTCGTCAAATAATCTACGCTAATACCAACTTCTGTGGCAAGTTCTCGAATTCGTTCATTCATTAATGATATCCTCCATTGCAATGTTCTGCCAAATAATTAAAAACATTTTGTTGGCCAACATCACCTGCATTGAATACTTCAAGTGGTGTTTTCATATTGAAATGGAGATTCTGTCCATTCCACCAATTCTTCACCAACTCCTTACTACCCAATAAACCCATCAACATGGTATCACAATCTGTTTTCATTTCATAATACTTCATGTTATTAACTATTTCTCTTTTACGCCACATATTATCTCCAAGTCCTGTGTCTTTCAGCAACGTGTTCCATGCCATCATATTCTTCAATATACCAATTCACATCATCTGGAATATCCACAATTTTTAAATCTGAGAAATCACCACCTGCATCAGTGCCATATTCTGCAACCATTGATACGAGGTATGGACAATCACGGGGAATATCCCAATACCAAAAGTTTTCATCAGTAACACCAGCACGATTTTTATATTCATCTAATGCAGCCTCAGACAAACCAAAACCACCATGACACGCATTTATAACAACTTTTACCATAATAAAAATCCAATTAAAAAACCTAAACCAAAAGCCATAACACAACACCAAATTAGAATACCTAAAAAGGTGAATGTGTTATCCATAATCTTTTCGAATTCTGTCACCTGATTAACCACAAATTGCATACTCAGCCAAATCAGACCAGTTTTTACCTGCGCCTTGGCGAATCTTTGTTACCTGAATCAGTGTACGGAGCGATAACTCTTTAACTGAATCTTGGTGCTTCTCAATCAAATTCATAGCATCAGTCTTAACAACTTTGTCAAACTCAGGCATAAACTCACCCGTAGACAACAGGTGGCGCATACGTTCGACCTTTTGCTTTGTGGTCATTGACAAGTCAACAGCCAATGAACGGGTCAGGATAGCCTGGTCAATATTGGATGCGGACAAGTTGGAGATAAACACAACACGACCTTTGAATTCGAAGGATGTAGGTAAATCTTCATCTTTGATATCCGCTCTCCATGAAATGATCCGGCGTGAATATGAATCAAGCGCACCTTTGAGCAGGTTCAACGATACTGGATCCTTGAGTACAGAATCACAATCATCAAACACAATAACGCCATCTTTATTCTCATAAAGCGTGCGGTACAGGCCTTTAGGTGTTGAATAACCTTTGATGACACGGAAAGTCTTGGCAGTCTTTAGGACGGTACCAACAGCGATATCATCAAGCACGGATACATCTTTGAAACCAAGTGCTGTCAACGTTTGTGACACTGTAAAAGACTTACCAAGACCACCAGGACCAGTCACAACAACGGATGCTTGTGCGCCGTTAGCAAGCATAGTAACCATATCAGACACAAAACCGAAGCGTTGGTTGATAGAGAAACGGGACTCAAGCACAGGTGCAACAGAATTGGATTCTGATTGTGCCTTACGGATGACATAATCCATATGTGCCTTGTTTGAACGCTTCACGGTTTTGCCATTAATAACAGCAACATACTTACCACCAACAAATTTCACATCAATCATTGTTACTCCTAATCAATCAATACTACGTATTCTACAGGTTCTGGTAGAAAAGGCAAGCCTAATACTTTAGTACTCAAGCAGTCCGGTCAAGTATTCTTCTTGGAACGCTTCGGTTTCTCTGCTTCAGCAACCATTGCGGTCTGCTTTTCCGTTGCGTCCACCCACTCCTGGTGCGCTGCAACCAGTTTTTTGTACTCATCATATGTGACAACGGCATCATTCCAACGATAGGTATACGTTTCTGGATCCATATATTATACGGACTTTCCTGTCGCTAAGTGTACTACGGCAGCTGGGAATAAGACTGCCAGCGCCAATTCCAAGAGGTCTGGATCCAATCCATCATCATCGGAAAGGCGTTCTATAGTCTTGGTCATAACCCATGGACGGCGGTCAAGAAAACGGAGAGCTGAATCTAATGCAAAATCTTGTGCATACGAAATTTCTAATTCATAATTCATACTGTCACACCCCAATATTTCATAACACGTTCCAAACAATATAAATGCTCTGTGATTTCACCAATGTCCTTGGCTTCATCAATATCAAATATTGCAAAACCACGACCTTCAGCACGATTCACCAAATCCTGTTTTAGTGATTCATATGTACTTTGCAATTCCGTTTGTATGATACCATCAACGGTATCCCAATCCAATTCAACAGTTACTTTTTTCATAATTGATCCTTAATCCTTAATCCTTACTGGGGGGCACCGCAATTATATAACAGTGTTGGTTTCTTGGCAAGTCTTTTTCACATTTATATACCATTTTACGGATAATATTGCGGTCACTTGTTTCACTCAAATCCTGATATGCACTGATTACCACTACAGTAAGTAAAATCCAAATGCCTGCCTTAATAATTTCTTTCATATCATCTTTCATTACAATACAAATATGAACCAACCTCACGACATATAGGATTTCTCATTGTGCTCATTTGTTTGATTTTGGCATTGGTCATATCATCATTTTGGCCAGTTTGGGCACAACCAATAATTGAACCAATTAATATCAGTACAATTATCAGTTTAATATTACCACCATGAATCATAGTAAACGGCATCGCCTTGAGTAATGGCCATTTTGGCAGAACCAATGAATTTCATGTCGTGTTCCATTGTCCATTCATCAGGCGGATTGGTGCCAAAGAAAAACCCCTGCGTTTCAGGTAGTCTGCCGTTCAATACATCATGTTCCAACAGTTGGAGGTCTTGCATTGTCAATCGTACAGGCACACAATTAAACGATTCTTTATCACCGCCTTTTGAACGATACAGGCGTTCCATCCAACCATGCAGGTCGTGATGCTTACGCCAATAGGCCAATTCTTCTAAATCATCTTCACGACCAGCGTCCTGACCACGCACATTAAAATCGTCAATCACATCTTCCGCTTTTACACGGAATGCGTACATATCTAAACCCATTTTAAACTCCCATAACAGTTTTATAAATTGAATGAAACAACTCAGGATTGGCAGTGCAAGCAGAGTGTGAAAAATCTATAATAGAAAGTTTTGATTTCATTTCATTATCTTTTTTGGCTTTACGTTCAGCACGTTGCTTTGGTCCTAAAACCTTGCCGGCGTGGTCACCATTGCCACCACGGGTTGTCCATTCTAAATTTGATACATCATTATTCAATTTGTTGCCATCTAAATGATTAACAATTTCTAAATTTTTACGATTGGTTATAAATGATATTGCAATCAATCGGTGGACTTGAAATGTTTTCTTTTCCTTTCCATTAGAAAATCCAACATTATAATAACCAGTTGTGCCTTTGGTTTGAGTCAATTCAACCAATTCACCACGTTTTTTTGAAAACACACGACCATCGGTGCTGACCGAATAATCTTCCCAACCTGCAATTTTTTTAGTCTTAATCATTTTAACACAATGCCTTCCACATTATACTTTTTCTTCAAAAATGACAAACACGCTTCAGGTGTTGGTCGTGCTGCTTCTTGTTTGCCATTCATCATAGCAACCCACTTTAGACGATCCTCACGGAAGAATACAGTACCATCAGGATGCGTTGTTTTAGTGCCTTTTACAATAGAACCAACAGTGGTATTGCCAACTTTGGAAATAACCAGTTTGGTTGGTGTCACTGTACGTTGGCGTGCCATCTTACGTGATGCAGGTTTTGCTTTGGCGACCTTTGGTGTCTTAACTTCAGGATCAGCAACACCTGTAGCAGGGTTGAATCGAGGACCAGTCATAGGACCTACCCATGGGAAGAAACCAACAGGCGATGGACGACCAACAAATGACAATGCTTCGGTCATATCAGACCCGCACATTGACCAAGAATCGGTTTCTGCATCATACCAGCGATAATACTTGCCTTGCATTCCACGGTCGACCAAATACATGGCAGTTTGTGGGGGTTTACCAGTTTGAAATTCCATAATATCTCCTATTGAATGTGTCATTATACATGAATCCTAGGTAATGGCAACCTTAATACTAAAGTACTCCATCTCCTAGGTCAAGTATTATTGCATTGCGAATTTTTCCATTTTTGTTGGTGTGTACAGGCGCTGGGTCAACAACGGATATTCTTTCCGTGACTTAACTTCGCCAATATTCAATTCTGCCAAACACTGCAAACCATAATTGCTGAATTTAGCGCCAGACAATACATCAAGCATATAAATCCAATTTAAATCTTTCATCATAGTTCCTTTGCCAAGTTTTTAATACCCATCAACTGTTCAATTTGAACAGGTCGTGACACTTCACCAAATAGGTGAATATATTGAGAAATGACATATTCAATCACTTCTTCATCACTGCCGTTTTTCTTAAAATTGTTTTCTAACAAATTTGCCAATATGTCTTCCATATCGGCCTTACGAAATTTTCTTTTCGCCATCATTTAACTCCAAAATGTTTCTTCACATAGTGACCAGCGGTATGAGGTTGATATTGATTAATTGTTGCAACATCAGCACATTCACGAATAATCAATTCAGCGAATTTCTCGGGGTCAAAATGATCCGTGTATGTTAGTATTGCATCTTCCGATACAGAAACAGTTCCGCCAGCCTGACGGAATAATTGCAATATTTGCTCATTCATTCAAGATACTCCAATTCATCCAATGCTTCTATAATGCACGAATCAGCACAACTCAATGCCTGAGCAATCACGGCATTGGTTTTCAATGGTGAGACCTGCAAACCATTAGACATAGGCATATCTGCCCAATGATATACATCAGCAAGCAATGCCTGTGCCTGTTCCAGTTTGGCAATCAATTCCGAGTTAGTCATTACTTTCACCTTAATCTAATAGAACCATATATTCTGCTGAATAGTATTTGCGAAACCAATCCAACCCTTTGCGAACCGTTTTATAATCGCCAATCATTTCACTACCTCGAATGGTATCATACACAGCAACTGCTTCAGGCGTCAGCATTACACCTTCGCCAGAGAACGGATTTTTTACCTCGACAGATTCCTTATCGAGCACCATACAATCAAACGGCAATTTTATCTTAGACATACCTTACGCCTCATTAATGTTATAAACAACAAAACCCATCTCATTGGCAATTTCATATGCCGTTTCCAAGTTAGGTGCAACGATTAAATCGCAACCGTCCTCATGTTCAACAAAAAATTCACTCATAATTTTACCTCTTAACAATCTGGATCAAAATCGTGCCATTCCTGTGCTTCGTCAGGTTGACCATCAAACTCATCAAATTCTGGTTCTATATCTACCTCGGGCAGATAAGATTCCAACACCTTTTCAGGCACACGCTTCAGCAATTCTTCTAAAGCCGTCAAATCACAACCACGCATATCAACTTCAATTTGCGTAATGACACGGTCAACCAATGATTTTTGCATTTCCATAATTTTTACCTCAATGTTACCTGATTAAATTGTAAAGTTTTCCAACTCAGCAATACGCTCACGGACGAATTCCATATCTTCCGAATCGAATTCAGGATCCATGCGTTGCAAGTCATATTCCAAATCCTCAATATGAGAATCAATGATTTCATTCACCATGATGCGATATGCAACAGGATCCAAACGCTTGACAATCTCGGAACGAGAAAATGTCAAATTGCCAATGATTACATCACCTTCATCGTCAATCATTTCATCGACCATCTCAATAATATCATAATTTCGCATTTTATTTTACCTCACTGAATAAAAACACAATTATACCAGATTTTACCTGACTTGGCAACCTAATACCATAGTACTCCATTTGTTTGCTGGAGTACTACAGTATTACCTGACTATCGTGGGTATACTGCAAAAGTAGTAGCATCCCGTTTTAAACAGGTCGATTGTTTGGTGTTCGGTGAACGGAAAGTGTTATGAGCACGTGGACCCCGAAAACGAAACTTTACCTTCTTACCGGCCTTTGCAAACAAAAGTCTTACATTATCCAGTTCACCGATAGGCACGCCGTGTAATGCGGAACGTCTACCGACTGAACGATAGAAACCAAAGTATTCAATTAATTTCATTTTCTTAGTACCTTTTACTGACTTAGACCAATTGCATTATCTTCCAACAATTCCAACTCACATTGTAAGTCTTCCGTACTCATCATCGGCAGAATCATAGTACAATAGTTCACAAATGCATCTGCATCTGAATACCCTGTAGTTACAAGGCATTCAATAATGAGTGCTATAGTTTCGTTTTTTGTCAAATTCATACTAAACCAGTACTTTCGTTGTAAATTTTACCTTCAATAGACGAAATTAACTCTAAAGTTTCTGTATCGTCCGTATTGTAACCCATTTCGGTTAATGCATCATAAATTACATCAACCTCTGCTTCAGTTAACACTAAAGTAAACATTTTCGCTTCTGTCATTTTTTATTACCTCATTCAATAAAAACCAATTATACCAGAATTTTACCTGACTGGCAACCTAATACAATAGTTCTCAAGCGGCCTGCTCTGATAAAAAAGTATTAACTGCATAACGCAAACCGTCAACATAAGTTCTAATGTTCTCAAAAGAATTACTTACCTCATCGGTTATAATACTTGAGTATTCATTTTCCATATGTTCTAAAATGTACTTAACATTCTGGTACAAATTAATACTTTCGTTCTTAATACTTTCGATTGATTCATACTGGTCAATCAAAAGTTGTAATTCTTCAGCAGAATCCCGTATGTCACCGAATGATAAAGTATACAGTAACCCATCATTGTTAATACATTCTTCTACATTTTCAGTTTCAGCAATAATACTTTCCGTTGCATCCAGAATAGTATCACACAAACCCTCTAAGTCAAAAGTATTCATTTCCGCACTTTCATCATTGTTTGTTGTAAAATGTACATTATACAGAAAAACCAGAAATTGGCAATATAAGAGAAAAGTCTTACATTATGGCCATGGAGTACTATAGTATTCATATTATATGCTGTGGATAAGTCTGTGGGCAATTTGTGCATAAGTCGCAGATGCTGTGGATATGCTGTGGATAACTTTACCTGACTTGTTAATGAGTACTTCCGTTGTATACCGTTACCTGGTGTACTGAAAAAGTTATCATATTCCGCATAATATACTACAAAAGTGTCATTTTGTGCAATTTTGTGTGCTTTAGTGTTACCAGCGCACCTAATCTCGCAAGTTACCTGTAAGAAACAAGTCTTAGTCTCTGCCTGCGATGGCACCTCAAAGCATTACAATGGTTCTCTCAGTGAAAACCAAAGTATTACTCAGAAGTTTTCGAGTTCGCCGTTGAATACTTTTGTTTCAAACTCATGGATAATACAAATTACTTCAGCATCAAAGCCCAATTCACACAAAAGTTTACATTCCTGTATGAAGGGTTCGTGTCCTAAACCAAAAGTATACAGCATTTCTTCCAACTCTTGTAATTGAATACTAATTTCTGACATTTTGCCCATTGTAGTGCTCCTGTATTAAAAATGATATTATACAGCATTTCACGCAAACTGGCAATATACTGAAAAAGTACTCCATTGCCGAGCTAGAGTACTTCCGTTTTCAACGCCCAGCCCCAGCGTCCACCCCAGTCTGCTTTCGAATAGGTGCTATTATACAGGAACCAGACAGGTTGGCAATATAGCGCAAAAGTTCTCAGTTTCCCCGATGGAGTACTATAGTGTACCATTGCCAAAATCAGCAGGATCGGTTATACTTTGTCCATCAAATCAAGAAAGCGAGAAAATATGACCGAATTTGAAAAGCAGTGCTACGGTATGACCACCGCAGCGATCCGTGAGCAGTATATGAACAGCATTACCGCCCGCTTGTCAGGTCTGGAAATGGTTGCCATGGGCGTGCTGTCGGATGCACAGGAGCTCATGAGCTTTGGCCATGCACAAGCGACCGACCAGGCTCGGAAAAATATCAATATTGCAAAATTCATCCTTTGCGAAATACAGGACCAGCGCCAATCAGCAGCGCTGCTTGCGGATGAATACTTGGACTCCGATGCTCACCTGTCCCAAGTAGAATAACACTACAGGCAACTGGAATACAAAAGTTTACAGTTGCCATTTTCACCAAAATCTGTATAATCCATTCCATCAAATCGAAAAGGAAACAAAAAATGACTAAAGCTCTCTCCCCCCTGCAAGCTGAATTGGTTTCAGCACGTGCCTCCCTCAAGTTTTTCAAAGGCGAGGTTGCCTATTTGGCCGCTAAGGTCAAGGTTGAAGCAGAAGCCACCAAGGCAGAGAAAATCGCAGCTGCTGAAGCGAAGCGTGCTGCTGCTATTGCAAAGGCAGAAGCACGCCTTGCTAAACTGCTTGCTAAAAGCGTGGGTCCTGTAGGCGCCAAAGCAGTGAAAGCCAACAAGCGCCCAAGCAAAGGCGTGGTGTTCGGTGCTGAGGACAATGCTATTGCTGCTGCCATCATGGCTCGCAAAGCAACAGCGTAACCATTCGGGTGCTGTGAGGAACACAGCAACACCAAAAGCCGGTGCCAACACCGGCGCTCGAGTGTAAGGCAAAGGGATCGGATCCCAGAGGCCGCCAGTTGGAAAATTACTGGCAAATGGTTGACCAAAAGGATGGAAGAAAAAAGTTGTATATTGCCATTTTGACCGATTCTGATATACTCCTTCCATCAAATCAAAAAACGAAAGCGAATTATGAAAATTTTAATGTTTGTAGCAGGTGCTTTATTCGGTGCTGTTTGTCACGCCGCCACCATCAAGTTTTTCCAAAGCTGTGTTGACTGCTCAATCGCCGCTTTTCACACCATTGTAGGATTAATCTAATATGAACAAGCTCTCCAAAACCTCAAAGCTCGACAATATCCTCAGCTGGTCGCTGCAGGCTCTCGAAACCTGCCAAGGTTCTATTGGTGACAATGGCGAGCTGGTGCCTGCTTGCTCTGGTTGCTACGCTACAACCGGCACTTACAATTTTCCTGGCACCA
>Ga0214919_10001408_pt1 | contig 39496 bp, 27 predicted proteins | sample LL1503_MetaG_FD_177994 | JGI IMG/M metagenome (GOLD analysis project Ga0214919, IMG submission 177994) | Freshwater microbial communities from Lake Lanier, Atlanta, Georgia, United States - LL-1503 | ecosystem: Environmental > Aquatic > Freshwater > Lake | place: USA: Georgia | collected...
ATCGGCAAGCCGGGCAGACCCTTCGCCACCGTCCCGCGGCGGCTCGCTGCCGTCGCGGTCAGCCTGCGGCCGGACGCCGACATCGCCATCTTCGCGGTCACTTACGCCGCGGCGGCGGCCGCCGCGGCGGCCCCGTCGTCGGCGTCGCCGCGGTGCTCCGTCCGCGTCGCGGTCACCGTCAGCGGCCGGCTCCTGGCGGCGTCCGCCGTCATCGTTGCCAACCGTCTCACCTTGCTGATCGGCGCGGTCCGCAGTCCCATTCAGCCGCCCGTCACGCGATTCGTCCAAGCCGTCGCGATTTTCCGCATCGGCGGGCCAGCGGTCGGTAGCCTGTTCGTCATCGAGCCGTCCTGGCAGCGGTCGGTCACGGACTTCTTCGCGGCCTTCCTCGCGGCGTCCGCGTCCGCGGCCACCGCGGCGGCCTCGGCGGCGTCGGCCGCGGCCCTCACCCTGTTCGTCATTTCTGCCATCCCGCGGTGCGGCTCCAGACTCGCCGCGGTCACGAGACTCTGCCTCCGATCGTTCGCCGACGGGCCTTTCGCCGACGGGCCTGGAAGTGTCAGCAACCTCGGGCCGGGAAGTTCCAGAGGCTTCGGGCCGGGAAGTTCCAGAGGCTTCGGGCCGGGAAGTTCCAGAGGCTTCGCCCGCCTCGCGGCGCTGCGGCCGCACGTCGTCACGACGCCGTTGCTGGGACGATTCGGCGGGCGGACGGCGGCTGCCAAAGGAGAACTCGTCCTGCTCGCGGTCGCTGCGGCGGGGCGGCTCGTCCGCGGCCCGCGGGGCTACAGGAGGTTGTGGGCGGCTGGGTGGGGGCGTTGCCGGCGGCTCTTTGGCAGGTTCGAGCCCGAGTGCCGACGCCAGGTTGCCCCAATCAGACTGGGCGGCGGCGGGCTTGCTCTCGCGTGGCTTCTGCGGCGGGCGGGCAGGCGTCGACGGGGTCGCGGCAGCCGGACGCAGTGCGGGCTCTTCCCCAGGCTTGGCGGCGGGCTTCGCGCCGAGAGACTCAGCCAGACTGGCCCAGGGGTCGTTCTTCTGTTCGTGTTCCGACATCAATGAGTTCCAGAGAGGGATTGTGGGCGGGGGCTGTGTCGTGCGACGGAGCAAAACCCGGCGAAATGCCGCACGGGGATGGTCCTGACCACGGGCCGAACCGCAGAATACTACAAATCCCGCCAGCGTGGCAGTCGGCGAAGCCTTGTATCACGAAACCCGGGCCCTTCGGGCGTGGTGTGTTTTGACAACAAGCCCCGGACGGAAGTCCGGGGACACCGGTGCGTTGGGCTCTTCGCGGGTTTGAATAGAACACGGGATGGTGTTCATGCCCGGTGTCCCCCGGCTTCCGCCGGGGGCTTCTATGGGGATCACCCCAGAACAGGGCCCGCCGGGGCTGGCGGCCAGCACTATGGCGTCGGGAGCCGGGAGAGAGCCCGGATCATGCTGCCGTTGTCGGCCACGTCGAAGAGCGGACGGTAGGGGCTGGCCAGGCCCCGTCGGGCACGGCCCGCCGGGTACCAGACCAGATTGGCCGAGAGGTTCCAGGCCGACGGTGCGAAGGTCACGCTGGTCGTGGGATCGAGCTGGACGGTCTGCGATTTGTCGGGCAGCAGGTAGGTGAACGTGCCCTCCAAGGCGAGCGACCGCGACATCGGAGCGCGAATCGTCGACCCGACCACACCCTGGCCGTTGCCCGAGGCACCGCCCCAGATCCTCGCCTCGTTGGCGTCGCCGAAGTGGAGCCGATAGAAGGCGGTATAGAGATCGACCGTGCTGACCATGCCCTTTGACACCCCATTTGGCGAGAACGATCCCTTCTGCTCGGTGGCGTTGAAGGCGCCCCAGAAGCCAAGTTCGTGATAGCCCCAGACATAGCTCAGCTCGCCGCGGATCTGGGCCACGTCGACGTTCTCGAAGTAGCTGTCGCTGAGGTAGTCATACACTGCACCGCCCTGCAGGCCGCGGCCCTCGAAGGCCCGCGTGAAGAAGCCGGTGGTGACGAAGACCTGATCCCGTGAGTTGGCACGCAGCTTTCCCTGGCTGTCGCTGAGCGTGGGCTGCTGGAAGTTGGTCTGCACGCCTCGGGCACCGATCTGCCAGCCGACGCCGAAGGCGTTCCAGAAGGGCATCGCCCAGTTGATGTATTCATTCGTGCCGTAGTTGCCGAGTAGGCCGAAGTTGGACTGGTTCTGGAAGGCCGTGATGCCGGCACCGGCACTGAAATCGCGGTACCATCTCCAGCCGTAGTAAGGCTTGCCGAACTGCCGCAGCCAGGCGACGACCCGGCCGTCATGCGGCCAGCAGGTCAGGAAGCCGTCCGACTCTTCGCAGGCGAACGGATCGTCGTAGAACGATTCGACGTGCAGCTGGGTCGGATAGTCACCCATCCACATGCCACCATCCTCGGGCGACATGGTTCCGTCGGTGAACTCGCCCCCGTAGCCCTGGCCGCCCATGCCATCGGGCCCCATCTCCATCATCTCCGACGGGGTGGTGTTGATGATGATCGACGGATCGTCGATCGTGGTGATCGACTGGGGACCGTTCGGCGCCGGCAGCACCTGATTCGGCCCACTGGCGGCGGGGAGTCGTCCGGGCACGGAGCCATCTTCGATCGCACCGGCCTGCGGAGCCCGGGCCATCACCGACGGCAATCCATCGGTGTTCATCGCGAGTCGGTCTGGCCGCTGGCCTGTCGATCGGCTGGCAGTCGTGTTGAAACGCGGCGCCAGTCCACCGCCGAGAGGGCTTTGGGCTGGGGCTGTTTTGGGGCGACGGGGAGTGCCCTCGACGGCAAGCACCGGTCGGCCAGCATCACCCTGCGGGGCCCGGAAGAGGTTGACGTCGCCCATGCTCGGCAGAGTCATTTGGCCGTTGTTGGTGAAGTTCGAGCTGAAGCGTCCGGGCACGCGGTTGTCGCTCTTCCAGTCGCCCATCTGGCCCGCTGGCCGGGAACGCGGCGGTGCGGGCGGCTGGCTCTGCGGGACTCGCCGACGCGGCGAGACAGCCACGGCCGGCACGCCGGCAGGCAGGCCCACCGAGGCCGGTGCCGCGATCGGCGCAGGGGCAGCGGCCACGGGCTGCGTGATGGCTGTCGCTGTCGCTGTCGCGGGCAGGCCGCCAGACGGCGTGACTGTCGCTTGAGGGGCAGGCTGAGTCGTCGGCGAGGGGGCGGTGGGCGCCGAGTCTGGAGCGCCCGACTGGCTTGAGGCTGCTCCACGATGGGGCGTCCATCGCAGTTCGCTCGGCCCGCCAGCGGTGGCCGCCGCACTGGGCTGCTGCGACCAGGCGAGGCCGTTCCCCAACAGGGTGACCGCCATCGACAGTCCAACGAGGTATCGCAAGCCGTGCGAAACGTTCATGACAGACTCCTTCCGAACCAGCGCTGCGGCAGGAATGGCCCGGCCGCTATTCGTCAATCGGAATAGCTATCGTCATCCGCACGACCGAAACTTCCGCCAAAATCGACGCGACCAGAAGTCCTTGCCTATTTTGCGCAGTCGAGTGCGGCGGCAAGGTCGGCAATCAGGTCGGCCGAGTCTTCGATGCCACAGGCGAGGCGGATCATGTTGTCCGAGATCCGGAATGTCGCTCGCTCGGCGGGAGAATAGTTCCAGTAGCTCATCACCAGCGGCTGCTCGATGAGCGACTCCACGCCCCCCAGGCTCGGGCCGATCCGCGGAATCTTGACCGCGTCGATCACCCGTGCCGTCTGCCGCCAGTCGGCGTCTTTCACGAAAAACGTCACCAGACCGCCGAAACCCCGCATCGTCCGGGCCGCCAGCGTGTGATAGGGATGGCTCTCCAGCCCTGGGTAGAGCACCCGCTCCACCCGCGGATGCCCCTCGAGAAAGCGGGCCACGGCCAGGCCGTTGGTGTTGTGCCGTTCCATGCGGAGGGCGAGCGTCTTGAGCCCACGCTCGAGAAGATAGGCGTTGTGGGGGGAGTTTACGCCACCCATGATGCCGCGGAGGTGGCGGACAGGCTCCAGTTTCTCCTGCCCACCGATGACGACGCCCGCCAGCAGGTCGTTGTGCCCACCGAGATATTTCGTCGCTGAGTGCAGCACGAAGTCGACGCCCAGTTCCAGCGGCCGCAGGTTGTAGGGCGTGCAGAGCGTGGCGTCGATGAGCGAAAGCACGCCGTGCCGGCGGCCGATGTCGGCGAACCGCGCGATGTCGACGACGCTCAGATGCGGATTGGTTGGGGATTCGCTCACGATGAACTTGGTCCGGGGCGTGATCGCCGCTTCCATCGCCGCGTAGTCGCAGGTGGGCACTTCGCGGAACACCACGCCGAACCGAGTGAGATGCTTGCGGCAGAACTCCCGGCTCCGGTGGTAGCACTCGTCGAAGAAGATGATCTCCTCGCCCGCGTTCAAATGAGCCATCAGCAGGCCGACCAGCGCCGCCATGCCGCTGGAGTAGAGCACGGCTGACTGGCCCCCCTCGATCGCCGCCAGTTTGTCTTCGACAACCCGCTCGCTGGGATTGCCGTAGCGACCGTACTCCTCGCGGGGCTGCTTCTCCTCGATGAAGTCGATGATCGACTGCGTGTCGCGGAAGGTGTAGGTGCTCGACGCGAAGATCGGGTCGGTGATCGAGAAGCCCGGCTTTTGCCGGGCCTCGCCGGCGTGCACGGCCGTGGTGGAAGGGCCGAGGGCGGGGGCGGCTGAACCGGTGACGTCGGGGGTAAGCATGCCGAATCCTGCGGGAAAAAGGAGCCGATCCGAGTCTAGTTGAGCTTCGGACCACCGACAAGGAACCCGCTGCAGCGGCGGCTTCGCAGAGTCCCCCGGCTTCCGCCGGGGGCTTTTATGGTGAGAGTGTCCGCGCCCCACGCCCCAATAAAAGCCCTGAGCGTACGCGACGGGATGATGGGAACGTTCGACCCGTGGCGACGAGTTTTTAACTTGTGGAATCCGTGTCACCGCAACGGACAAGTTAAAAACTTGTCCCCACAGGGGGCAGTGGGCATATCGTTCCGAACGGGAACGGATCCCGTCACTATTTTCAGCCCCGCTCGGTACACTCACCGTCCATGCAGAACAAGCGAAAAAATCGTGCCGTTGAGTCGGTGCCAGCGTCGGGTGAATCGGCTCCGCGGCCTCTCGTGCCGCCCCGCCGAGTGTGGATCGGGGTGGCCTCGCTAGCCGCCGCCGTCGCGCTCGTGCGGGCCGGATGGCTCGAGCTGATCGCGGGCGGCATCATTGACCAGGCCGTGCGGAACATCATCTCGCTCATTCTTTGCTTTTCGGCGCTGATGTCGCTGGTGGTCTGGTTCCTGCGCGAAAGCGGCTATGCGCCGGCTGTGAAGCGGGCCGTGATCGGCGGACTGCTCGGTGCGGTGGCTCTGGGCGCTGCGGTGTTGCGGGTCGAGCGGGTGTCGGGGGATCTCGTGCCCGAGTTCGCGTTTCGCTGGAGCCCGTCCCGCGACCGACTGCTGCCGCAGCATCAACCGGAGCCGCCCGCGGGGCAGGGCGAGGCCGTCGCAGCCGCTCCCTGGCAGGCAACGTCGGGCGATTTCCCAAGATTCCTCGGGCCGGCCGGCAACTGTGGCATCGACAGCCTTGCGCTCGATGCTGGCTGGGATGCGCGGCCACCGCGGCTGCTCTGGAAACAGCCGATCGGCGCCGGCTGGAGCGGCTTTGCCACCTACGGCGACCATGCGGTGACGCTCGAACAGCGGGGCGACGACGAGATCATCTCGTGCTGCTCGGTGGTGACCGGCGCACCGGAGTGGACGGTCGCCCTGAAGGGACGGCACGAGACCGTGCTCGGCGGTGTCGGGCCGCGATCCACCCCGACGATTCGCGACGGGGTTGTCTACTCCCACGGCGCGACCGGCTGGCTGCACGCGATCGACGGCGCGACCGGCCGCGTGCTCTGGAAGAAGAACGTGCTCGACGAACTGGGCATCGATCCCGTGGCCCACGCGGCGATGGTGGCCTGGGGCAGGGCCGGGTCGCCGCTGGTGACTGCCGATCTTGTGATCGTGCCGGCTGGCGGCCCGCGGACGCGGCGATCGGCCCAGGATCCGGAGTTCCTCTCGCTTGTCGCCTTCGATCGCGCGACCGGTGCGCGTCGTTGGATCGCTGGCGATGAACAGATCAGCTACGTGTCGCCCGAACTGGTCACGTTTGGCGGCCGCGAGCTGATCGTGAGCGTCAACGAGGCGCACGTGGCCGGCTACGATCCGGCCGACGGCCATGAGATTTTTGAGCATCCCTGGCTCGGCCACTCCAATTCCGATGCCAGTTGCTCGCAGGCGGTGCCGGTCGGCGATCGTCGGCTCTTTCTCTCCAAGGGCTACGGCATCGGGGCGGCGGTCTTCGAGATTGAGAAGAGCGAGGCCGAGCCCTGGACGCTCCGCGAGGTCTGGCGGAATACCGGACTGCTCAAGACGAAGTTCACGAATGTCGCCATCCACGAGGGACATGCCTACGGTCTCTCCGACGGCATTCTCGAATGCGTGCGGCTTGACGATGGCGCCCGTCGCTGGAAGGCCGGCCGCTATGGCCAGGGGCAACTGCTCCGCGTGGGGCAGCTTCTGCTCGTGCAGGCGGAGTCGGGCGAAGTGGTGCTCGTCGACGCGTCGCCCGAGAAGCATGTCGTGCGGGGCCGACTGGCCGCGATCGACGGCCAGACCTGGAACAACCTCTGCCTGTCGGGCAGCCGGCTCTTGGTGCGAAATGCCGAAGAGGCAGCCTGCTACGAGCTGCCCGTCCTCAGCAAGGCGGGCATATCGAACGATTCTGTTGCAGTTCCTGTCACGGGAACGACGCCGTGAACGATCTCGCAGGGCGGACGGCGCTGGTCACCGGTTCGACCCACGGCATCGGCCGCGAGGTGGCGCTGACGTTGGCGGCGGCAGGGGCCCGCGTGGCCGTGCATGGTCGCTCTGCCGAAGCGGCAGCAGAGGTGGCGGCGGTGCTTGCCCAAACCGACCGCCATGCCGGTACGTTTCTCGCCGACCTCGCCGACCCTGCCGCCATCGAGCAGTTGATCGCCGATGTTGGCCTGCGGCTGCCGCAGCTCGACACGCTGGTGCTCGTCGCCGGGGCCGACGTGCTCACCGGCTCGCCCGCGAGTTGGAGCTTCGAGCAGAAGCTCGACCAGCTGCTGCGGGTCGACGTCGTCTCCACGATGCTGCTCGCACGTGGCCTTGGCAGATCGATGCGTGATCGCGAGGGAGGCTCGATCGTGACGATCGGCTGGGATCAGGCGGCCACCGGCATGGAGGGAGACAGCGGCGAACTGTTCGCCGCCACGAAGGGGGCCGTGATGGCCTTCACGAAGAGTCTCGCGAAATCGCTGGCCCCGCAGGTGCGGGTCAACTGCGTGGCGCCCGGCTGGATTCGCACGTCGTGGGGCGAGGGGGCCAGCGGCGTCTGGCAAGAGCGGGCGGTCCGCGAGAGCATGCTCGGCCGTTGGGGCACGCCGGCCGACATCGCCAACGCCACCCACTGGCTGGTTTCGCCGCAGGCGGCGTTCGTGACGGGGCAGGTGATCCCCGTCAACGGTGGCTTCCGGCCGGCGTGACCGCGGTCACGGTTCGGGGCTGCCCATGCCCCGTCGCCGGACGCTCGCTACGGCATCCTGCCTTCGCTCGCTCGATGCTGACTGCGCTCCGGCATCCTGCCTGCGCTGGTCAGCAACGCCGGCTCTCGGGGCACGGGCAGCCCCTCACGGATGCTGCGGGAGGCATACTTGTCTTCAAAACGTGACGATGCGTTGGTCGTCGTCGTCACGGCGGTCGGGCGGGGCGATCGACTGTTCGGCCACGCTCGTGTCGAGGTCGGCCACGCGATCCGTGTGGTGGGGGATGCCGGCGATGGCGAGGAAATTTGCCAGCAGCCGGAAGCCGTGATGCGTGAGGATCGATTCGGGATGAAACTGCACACCATAGAGGCGGTCGGCCTCGTGGGCGATCGCCATGATCGTGCCCTCGTCGTCCCGTGCGGTCACGGCGAGGCCCGCCGGGAGTCTGTCGGGGGCGACGACCAGCGAGTGATAGCGGCAGGCGGTCAGCGGGCTGGGGATGCCCGCGAAGAGGTTGATGCCGTCATGGTGCACGGCGCTCGTGCGGCCATGGACGGGCTCGCGTGCGCGAATGATCTGTCCGCCGAGTGCCGCGGCGATTGCCTGATGCCCGAGGCAGACGCCGAGCACCGGCACGCGGCCCCGGCAGGCGCGGATGGCCGCCAGAGAGCAGCCTGCCTCGGCCGGCGTGCAGGGGCCCGGCGAGATCACGAGGGCCTGCGGCTTGAGTTGGAAGAGGCCGTCGATGTCGATCGCATGGCTCGGCACAACGGCCGCGGCGGCACCGAGCAGGTGGAAGTGACGGGCGAGGTTGAAGACGAAACTGTCGCGGTTGTCGAGGACGACGATCATCGTGCGGCCTCCGCCGGTTTGCCCGCGGCAGCCGACGCGGTGTCGATGCCGAACGACGCGAGCACGCGGAGCATGCCCTCCGCCTTGTGGAGCGTCTCCGCGTATTCGGCGGCGGGGTCGCTTCGCGCGGTGATGCCGCCGCCGACGGCGAAATTGATCGAGTCGGGGGCGATGACGAACGTGCGGATGAGCAGGTTCCAGTCGGCCGCGCCATCAAACCCGATGAAGCCCAGCGAGCCACAGTAAGCCCCCCGGGTGAACCCTTCCAGCCGACCGATGATCTGGCAGGCGCGGTGCTTCGGCGCCCCGGTCACGCTGCCGCCGGGAATGGCGGCGTCGAGCGCGTCGAGGGAGTTGAGCCCGGGCCGGAGCCGGCCGGCCACGATCGACACGAGGTGCTGGACGTAGCGATACCGCTCCAGTCGGCAGAGCGCCTCCACGCGGACGCTCTCCGGCGTGCAGACACGAGAGAGATCGTTTCGCACGAGGTCGACGATCATCACGTTCTCGGCCCGGTCCTTTTCGCTCTGGCCAAGATCCTCGCCGGCGTAGAGATCGGCCTCGGGGCTCGCCAGCATGCGGCGGGTGCCCTTGATGGGGTGCATCCGCACGGTGCCGCGTTCGACCTGAAGGAGACGCTCCGGTGACATGCTCACGATGGTGGCCGTGCCGGCGTCGAAGAAGGCGGCGAAGGGGGCAGGGTTCAAGGTGCGGCTGCGGCGGTGGAGTTCCACCGGATCGATCGTGGCGGCAAGGCTGAGCCGCTGCGCGAGGTTGACCTGAAAGATGTCGCCGGCGTGGACCAGTTCGATGCCGGCCTTCACCATGGCGATGTAGCTCTCCCGCGACTGCGTTGAGACGATCTCGCCGCGGCCCAACACGGGGGGCGAGTGGCCCGCTGGGGCAGGCTTGGCGAGCGCTGCGAGCAGCCCTTCCAGCCGTTCCGTCGCCCGGGCCCGTCGTGCGGTCGGTCCCCGCGCGGGCACGCCCTGCGAGATGATCCAGCCGCGGCCGGCATCGTGGTCGAACGCATACACGAGATCATAGATATGCAGCGACAGGAGCGGCACGCTGCTGCCAGGGACCGCGAGGCCCAGTCGCGCGAGGCCGCACTCATAGGAGACGAGCCCCGCCACGCCGCCCTGGAATGTCGGCAGGCCGGGAATCGTCGCGCAGGCGAGGTCGGCCAGCAGCGACCGCAGCCGTAAAAAAGCCTCGTTTACCCGCTCCGCATCGCGGCCGTCGCCGGTCGCTACAACCTCGATCGAATGGATCGGGTCGGCCGCGACGTATGAAAAGCGGCCCAGGCGGGGCGTCGCGCGGGCCTGTGTGGACGCCCGGTCCGGGCTGGGAGCGGCGTCGCTGCCAAAGTCGAGGACGGCGCTGTCGAGGAACAGACAGTGTCGCTGCCGCGACAGCAGCTCAAAGATGGCGAGTGGTTCAACACCCGCGTGGAGTTCGGCGACGAGTGCACCCGACGCGGTGAACCAATGGCGGGCGATCCACTGTCGCGGGTCGGAAGCGTCGGGGGTGGCGGGAGGGGCGTGCATGCGTGGGTGCCAGTGACGCGGCCTGGCCGCGCGAGGTCGACGCATTCTAGCTGGCTGCGGAAAAAGCTTCGCAAGGCTCGCGTTGAACTGGCATTGACCCGGCCGGCTTCTGTTTTTTATGAGATCGCTCGGGCGTGGGGGAAGCCCCCCACTCAAGCCCTTGCTCCGTCATTCTGCACTCGAAAAAGACGCGGAGGTTCCCATGGCCTGGACCGGTCGCCGTGGCTTGCGTTCCCGGAGCGTGTTTCCACGCGGACCCCGTTCCCTCACAAGGCCATCGTCGCGGCCTGGCGGGATGGAGCGACTGGAGGAGCGGCGACTGTTGGCGGCGCTCTACTGGGATCCCGACCTCGTGGCGAAGAACAACGTGGTCGCGACCGGCGCGGGGCTCGCGGGATCAGGCACGTGGACGGAAGGGGGAGCCGCGGTCTGGTTCGACCCGTCGCTTGCTGGCGGCGCCGGCGGCTATGTCAGTTGGAACAGCAGCCGAGGCGATACCGCCGTCTTCTCCGGCCCTGCCGGTGGAACAGTCACGATCTCGGGTACCGTCAGCTCCGGCGCGATCGAGTTTCGCGGCGGGGCCTTCACGGTGACGGGCGGCACGTTCTCGACGCCGGCCACGGGCACGACGTTCACCACGGTCGCCGCCGCCCGGTTCGACACGCCGATTGCGGGCAGCGGAGGAGTCGCCAAAGCGGGGGCCGCATCGCTCACGCTGGGTGCTCCAGTTCATTCATACACGGGCGACACGCTTGTGTCGGCCGGGCTGCTCGATGTGCGTGGCACGATTCAGAGCCACGTGAGGCGCGTGAGCGGCGACGTGCAGGGAGTGATGTTCTACGACCCCGAACTGGCCGCAGCCGTCCGCGAGTCGTTGGCACTCGACCGGGATGCGTGGCTCACGCCGGCGGTGCTCGCCCAGTCGCCGCCACTCACGTCGCTCACCGTCGATGGGAATGTTGTCGGCGATCTCACCGGCATCGCAAGCCTCGCGGCGCTTCAGTCGCTCGAACTGGTTCCGGGGGACCATGCCGCCGTGCCGCAGGGGCTCGCGTCGCTTCAGCCGCTAACCGGCCTCGCCAGTCTCACGTCGTTGGCGGTGGTGCACGTCGGCCTCACCGACGCCGGCCTGGCCACGCTCCCCGCGCTCACTGGGCTGACGAGGCTCGACGTGCGGTCCAACGCGATTTCGACGGTGCCCGCGGGCGTCGCGCAGCTCCCCAGGCTGGCGACACTGCTCGTGCACGGCAATCCACTGCTCACGGACAGTCCGCGGACGGCCCTGGCGTCGCTCAAAGGCAGGGCTATCGACGTCGATGTCGCGGCCGACCGGCCGGAGGTGGCCACGAGCATCGCCGACCTGGCGGCGCGGCTCTATTATCTGCCGCTCGAAATGCTCGAGTACGTGACAAACACGGTCGTGTTCCAGCCCTACTCTGGCGCGATGAAGGGGCCGCTGGCCACGCTGCAGACGAAGGCGGGCAACGACTGGGATACGAACTCGCTGCTCGCGTCGCTCTACGCCGCGGCCGGCATCCCCACGCGGTATGTGGCTGGCGCGGTCGAGGTGACGGAAAGCCAGCTCAAGGACTTCGTGGGAGCCAGGGATGCCTCGGCCGCCGGCACGATCCTCGCCAGGGCCGGCCTCGCCTACGACCAATACTGGAACCATTTCAAGCACACTTGGCTTGAGGCGCTCGTGACGGTGCCCGCGACCGGCCAACAGGGCTGGGTGCCGATCGATGCCTCGTGGAAGCTGCGGGATATTCGGCCCGGCGTGCCCGATATGCTCACGAAGGTGCCCTTCAGCCCGCAGGAAGCCGACTACCTCACAAACCCTGCATGGCAGAAGAAGTCGACGGCCGAATACTACGAGGCGAAGGTCGCGGGATGGCTTGCGCAGAATCGGCCCGACCTCACGATCGCGGATGTGGGCTACGACGGACCGATCCGCCAGCAGGCATTGCCAGCGATTCCCACGGCGCTCCCGTATGCGGTTGTGAGCCAGCCGGCCGAGACGGCGAGGCCAGCCGCGATCCCGGCTGCGGCCCTCCATACGGTGAACATCAAGCTTGCGAATGCATCCACACAGCTATTTGGTGCGGCGGGCATCACGCTCACGATCGCCGACATCGCGCTGAGCCGGCTCACGATCGATCCGGGGCTCGACGCGCGGCCGACGCTGCGGCGGGACGGCGTGGCGATCGCGACCGCGTCGGCGGCCGTGGCGAATCCCTCCGCGACCAGCCTGAGCCTCACGATCAAGGTCACCGCCCCGGCCGGTGGCACGACCTACGACCGCACCTTCACGCGGATGGCCGACCGCTTCATCGCCATCGGCCTCGACGCCAACCAGTTTTCCGACTCGCTCCTGGTCGAGAAAAGGGGGGTGGCCAACGCCCAGCAGCTCAATCAGGCCAATGCTGTCGCCGTCGACCGCGACCAGGGCGTCGGCGGTCTGCTCGATCTGGCGATCGCCTCCTATTTTCTCGCTGCGGATGCCGACGAGGCCTCGTTGGCCGCCCTCACCTCCGCCGTCGCCGATCGGACGACGGTTGCCCTCGGTATCGCCACGAGCGGCCCGACGCTCTCTGCAACGGCGACGGCCGGCCTGCAGTTTCCCTACCTGCCAGTCGGCATGGGGATCGACGTGCCTGCCAATGTGACCGGGGGCTTCGCGATCGACGCAAGCACGACGGCGATCGACCTCACTCGCAACCTGCTGATGGGCTACGCAAATTCATCGCTCGAGGGCCTGACACTGGAGGAGCTGACCAACTTCGAGAGCGTGTCGACGATGAAGGCGTTTCAACTGGCTGCAACCGCGGCGGGCGGCCTCTCGAATCTTGTCGAGATCAATGCCGGCAACGTGGCCCGCATCGCCACGCTCCTGCCGGGCGTGCGAGCGGAAATCGTGGCGTCGATCGCGTCGGCCGTGAAGCAGGGCGTTCCCGGCTACGCGGGCACGGCCTTCACCGCCCTCGTGCCGAAGAACGAGATCACCGTTGGTAGCGGTTCCATCGACAAGCAGTGGAAGGGGGTGGGCTACACGCTCACGATCGCCGCGACCGGTTCGACCGTCGGCTTCATGATCCAGGGAAGTGTGGGGGCGGGCCCCGTGCTCTCGTATGGCGGCGCCACCTCGTGGTTTCCTGTGCTTCCGCCGGCCATCAAGCCGACACCGCTGGCCTGGGGCCTCGACAAGGAGGCGGGCGATCCCGTCAACGTGGCCAATGGCGATGTCTACCACGAGGAGACCGACGTCGAGATCCCCAACCTCGGTCGTCCGCTCGACTTTCGCCGGAGGTATGACGCGCTCCATACGGTATCGGGCCTGGCTGGCGCCCCGGCGGTCTGGTCGGACCGCGGGCTGGGCGAGGGCTGGTCGTTCAGCTATTCCGACCGGATCGAGATCGCCACCGACGGCGCCGGCACGGTGACCTGGTTCACCGCCGACGGCATGCGGCTGGTCTTCAATCCAGGCCTCGTGGGCACCTGGATGAGACCGGCCGGCCTATTCGGCACGCTCTCCGGTTCGGCCGCGGCCGGCTTCACGTGGAAGGATTACGACGGCGGCACGGTGACGTTTCGGCCGCTCGTCGCTGGCTCCTGCCCGATCGGCTCGCAGAGCGACCGGTTTGGCAACGGAGTGAAGATCGATTACGTCGCCGGCACCAATCGGATCACGAAGGTTTCCGATCTCCGCGACGCGACCCGCTGGCTGGCATTTACCTACAACGCCGATGCGCGGCCCCACATCGCGACCGTCGCTGATTTCACGGGGCGAACGTGGAGCTACGCCTACGTGGGTGGCCGACTGGCAACGACCACCGCACCCGCGGCCGCCGCCGGTGCTGCCGCGCCGGTGGTTCGCTACGCCTACCACGCCGACGCCGCTCGCCGCGGACTGTTGGCGAGCGTGACCGACCCGGGCGGGTTCGTGACGTCGTGGGAGTATTACGCCAACCGCCGCGGCTTCCGTGTCACCGACGCAGAGGGGCTTCGCCACAGCTTCTCCTACAACCTGCACCGCCGGCAGTCGGCATTTATCAATGAGCGGGGGTTCGCCACGCGGTATGCGTATGACGACACCGGCAATCTGCTCGAGGTGCGGCAGCCCGACCGCACGAGTGAGCGATCGACCTGGAACGGCACGGGCCTGAAGCTCACCTCCACCGACGCCTACGGAGTGACGACGGCCTTCGCCTACGATGCCACGACGGGGAAGGTGACGAGCGTGACCGATCCGCTCGGCAACGTCACGACCTACGACTACACCACCGGCGCGTTCCGCGACATCGCCACGATCATTCGGCTCAACCAGCCGAACGACGCGTCTGACGACGTGGCGACGAAGTTCGTCTACGACGCCTCCGGCTTCCTGACGACCCGCATCGATGGCGAGGCTTCTGGCATCACCGTCGGCTTCGGCATCGTCATCGGCAGGCTCAACGCGGCGACGAGTTTCACGGCGGCCGCGGGCGGCCGCGGACTCGTCGCGACGACCACGTCGCCGCGGGGCGTCGTAACGAGTTTCAGCTTCAACTCTGCCGGGCAGGTGCTCACGCGGGCGGTCGATGCGTCGCCGGGCGCGACGGTGACGGAATCGTTCACCTACGACTCCCGGGGCGGCCTGCTCACGCAGACCGATGGCAACGGGGGCGTGACGACGTTCGCCTACGACATCCTGGGTCGCAAGACGAGCGCGAAGTCTCCCGATCCCGACGGCAGCGGGCCGCTGCCGGCGATCACGTCGGCGTTTGCGTACGACGCCGTCGGCAATCTGGTGTCGACGACGCAGGGCGACGGTCGCGTGGTTCGCGCGGCATATGACCGGCGTCAGCGGGAGGTGAAACGCACGGCGTCCGACGGCACGTTCACGCTCATCGCGTACGACGCGGCGGGCAACAAGGCCACCGAGACCGACGCTCTGGGCCGCGTCACCCGTTTCGTCTACGACGCCCGCAACCGACTGGTGGCGACCCTGCTTCCCGACGGCACGACCACCAGGCTGCGGGTGGATGGCGGCGGCCGCGTGGTGGCCACGATCGATCAGGCCGGCGCGACAACGTCCACCGCCTACGACACGCTCGGCCGCACAGTGCGGGAGACGCGGCCCGATCCCGACGGGACGGGGCCACTCGTGGCGCCCGCCACGGCGATTGGCTACGACTCCCGCGGCAATGTCCTCTTCGTGACGGCGTCGTTCGCCGGTCAGGCGGGCGTGACCGCAGGCGACCCGGCCTGGTCGTCTCACTTCGAATACGACGCCCTCGGCCGCAAGACGAAGGAGACGCAGGCCGACCCCGATGGCACCGGCCCGCTCGGCCGGCCGGTGACGTCGTTCGTCTATGACGCCGACGGCAATCTCACCTCCGTCACCGACGCCCGCGGGTTCACCACGGCCTTCGCCTACGACGGACTCGGCCGAAAGATTGCGGAGACGTCTGCGGACCCAGACGGTGCTGGCCCGCTCGGCTCGCTCGTGAAACGGTTCGTCTACGACAAGGTGGGCAACCTCCGCTTTGAGGTCGGCCCAGGCGGTGCGAGCGAGAGCGACGTCGGCTTCACCACCGAGCATGTCTACGACGCTCTCGGCCGCGAGATCCGCACGATCCTGCCCGATCCCGATGGCGCGGTGGGCCCGCTCGCACGGCCCGTGTCCACGCGGGTCTACAACGCGAGCGGCTTCCTGGCAACGACGACCGATCCGCTCGGCCGCAGCACGAGTTTTACGTATGACAAGGTTGGCCACGCCGTGACGGTGACGAACGCTGCGGGAGGAACGGAGGCCACCGTCTTCGACGCCGCGGGCAATCCCGTAATCACGATCGACAGCCTGGGCCGCCGGTCGTTCTTCGTCTACGACACGATGGACCGGAAGGTCGCCGCCCGCGGTCCGCGGCCCGACGCCTCCGCGCAGACGCCCGTCACGCGGTTTGTCTACGACGCTGCCGGCAACCTCGTCGCCACCACCGACCCGCTCGGCCGCACCACCTGGCGGCAGTTCGACGCCCTCGGCCGGGTGATCGCGCAGACCGACGCTCTGGGCCTCGCTTCCGGCGATCCATTGCACACCACCCGCATGGAATATGACGCGGCGGGCCGCGCGATCGCCGTGATCGACGAGCTCGGCCGGCGGACCGACACTGTCTACGACAATCTGGGGCGGAGGATCCGTACGCTCGCCCCCGACGCAGGCCAGGGTCGGCCCACAACGCATTACGGCTACGATGCCGCCGGCAATCTCCGCTTCACGACCGATCCTCGTGGCGTGTCTGCCGGCGATACGGGCTTCACGACCTGGTTCTTTTACGACGCCCTCGGCCGCTCCGTCGCCACGGTCGATGCCCTCGGCCCAGACTGGCCGATCGCCGCCATCCCCGATGCCTTGCCAGCAACCGTGACGACGAACGTCGTTCGCACAGCGTACGACGCCCGCGGTCGCGTGGCCTCGACTACCGATGCGCTCGGGCGAACCACCGACTTTGGTTTCGATAACCTGGGCCGGAAGGTCTCATCGACAGCTCCCGCGCCGGCGGTCGGCGCGGACAGGCCCGTCACCCGCTTTGCCTACGATGCGGTCGGCAATCTCACTGCGGTCACCGATCCGCTCGGGTTTGTGACGGCCTACGGCTACGACCTGCTCGACCGTCGCACGACGGTGACCGACGCCCGCGGGTTTTCGACGGTGACCACCTACGACGCGGTCGGCAGCACCACGAGCGTGGCCGATGCCTCGGGCAACGTCACCCGCTATGCGTATGACCGGCGGAACCGGCTCGTCACGGAGACCGATCCGCTCGGCAAGGCCACGTCGTATGCCTACGACCTCGTCGGCAACAAGATTCGGGAGACCGACCGGCTCGGCCGCGTCACGTCGTTTGTTTTCGACGCGGCGGATCGGCTCGTCGAGGAGCGGTGGCAGCCATCGGCCGCGGCCGCCGTCTCGCACACGATTCGTCGGTCCTACGACGCGGCCGATCAACTCCTCGGCGTGACGGAGACCGACACCGCCAATGCTGCCGCAACGACGGCGTGGCAGTTTGCCTACGACGCGGGCGGCAACGTTGTGAGGAGCCGGATGGCGCCCGGGGAGATCGTGCAGCAGCCGATCTCCTGGTCCGGGAGCCTGGCCGCCGGCGACGCCACCATCGACTGGGACGGCGACGGACGTCTGGAGCGAGCCGACAGCATCTCCTCCATCAGTGTCCTGCCTGGTGACGTTATCGATGTCGTCATTACGGCCACCGGTTGTACGCCGGCGCTGCTCCTCTTTCAGGGGTCCAAGCCGGGCACGATCGTCTGGTACGAGGCGGGCTCCGGCCAGCTCGTCGCCAGTCGGGTCGCCGATACGGCCGAGAACTGGAACTTTGCCGTCTCTGCCCGTGACGAGAACGCTGCCGGGAACTACGACATCCAGATCGTCAAGAACGGCAACGCGATCGTCTCCACGGCACTTGTCGAATACGACTTTGCGTATGACAAGGCTGGCAACCTCCTCACGACTGCCGAAGACCAATCAGCTGTCGGCGACATGTATGGCTTCGGACCGGCAGCGAGCGGCCTCGGCGTCTGGACATCCTTTACGTTCGATGCGTTGAACCGCGTGACGCGGTACGAGCAGGGAATGCCCGGCGGAACGGTGAACAAGCGGGCCGACTATGTCTACCGCGCCGATGGCTCTGTTGGCTCGGTCACGCGGTTCGCGGGGGCGGGCGTGAACCCGATCGGCGGTTCGACGGCGGCCTACGACGGGCTCGGACGGTTGACCGGCATTGTCCATGCACCGGCGGTAGGCGCGAGCATCGCCTACGGCTATGCCTACGACGCCGCCAGTCGGATGACGAGCATGACGACGCCCGAGGGCACGAGCAGTTTCACGCTCGACGCGGCCGATCAGCTCGTCTCCGCCAGCCTCACCGGCGAGACCTATGCCTACGACAAGACTGGCAACCGCACGAGCGGCGGCACGCAGACTGGTGCCGGCAACCGGCTCGCCTTCGACGGCACGTACCGCTATGCCTACGACGCCGAAGGGAATCGGTCGGCGAAGTTTATCGACAAGGACGGCAGCCAGACGCTCTCGGTCGGTGACACCGACGTGACCGCCTACGGCTACGACCAGCGAAACCGGCTTGGCGCCGTCAGCCATGTGAACGTCTGGACGAGCACGCAGGCTGCCGCCGTGGGGGCGTTCGTCACCGCAGGCCTCCCCGGCTCCGACCTGGAACTCCGCTACACCTACGACTTCGCCGACCGGCGGATCCGGCGGTCGTTCGACGCCGACGGCGTGGCCGGGGTGGGGCAGGAGAGCGTGTCGTTCGCGGCGTATGCCGGGGATATCCGCACACTCGAGATCGCACGACCGAACGACAAGCTCGTGATCGACGGCGTGGGCAAGGTGTTTGGGTTCCTGGGCCAGGTCGTCCAGCGGAACTTCTACGGAAACGGTGTGGATGAGATTCTCGCCATCGACGCGATCGCCTCGATTGGCGGCACGCGCATGACGAGCACGTTCTGGACGTTCACCGATCATCAGGACAGCGTGCGGGATATCGTGTCGGGCAACGCGGCCGACCGCGGCAAGGTCGTCGAGCACCGGCAGTACGACTCATATGGCCGCATCGTGCGGCGGACGACGTCGCCTGTGGCTGGGTCGCCGGTGACGGCTGGCGTGGGCATCGACTTCGGGTATGCGGGTCGGCCGCTGGAGGACCGCACGGGGCTGTCTGACAACCGGGCGCGGTGGTACGAGCCGGCGACGGGCCGCTTCATCAACGAGGATCCGAGCGGGTTCAAGGGTGGCGATGCGAACCTGTTTCGGTATGTGGGCAACGATCCGCTCAACCGGATCGATCCGAGCGGGTTGATGGCGAAGTGGGCGCAGCAGTCGAGCCGCGCGAGCGTGCCCGCGGCGGGCTGGGCGGGGCTTTTGGCACCGCGCCCAGTGAGTCCCACCGTTTCAGCCACGGCTTATGCGGGGCTCACGTCCCCATCTGCGACCGCGACTCAAGCTGCGCCGTCAATTCTTGATTCCATCCCACCAACCGTGGTTCCGAAGCCGACAGTCCCGTATGGCCGTGTGAGCGGCTGGTTGGCAAGCAATGCCGACGCATCGGCAAAAATGGGTGGTGTCCTCGGCGCTGTGGGCCACATGGCCAACGGCACTGCGGCTGCCTTTACAAGCCTCTTCGATGTCGTGGCTCCGCGAGCCGCGCTCGATATCTACGCGGCTGCATTTTGCGGAGCTGGTCTACCGTCTAGTGGAAAAGAAACCTCAATCCAAACGCGCGAAGCCGCGGCGTTTGCCAGTTATATCTATGATCAACGATTCGATGACAACGGCTCTGACGCCGGTGGCCTCTTCAAAACGCTGGACATTCCCTACGCTCCCAGGGAAGGATTCCAGGCCGCACTTTTCAAAGGGCAGAGCGGCACCTTGTATTACACCATTCGCGGCACGGAAAGCGTGCAGGATTGGATCACAAACCTTGCGAACCAGTTTTTCGGCCGAAGTCCGGCGTATGACTACTCGAATAGGCTTCTTGATTTAACGTCGGAAAAGATTGCCTCTCTTGGGGGCAAGGTCGTCGCCACAGGGCACTCGATGGGCGCGGCTGTCGGTATCTCAGGTTCCCATGTGACGGGCGTTGACGCCGAGGTCTTCAACCCGGCTTACGTCAGTTCGGTCTACACTGCCGGACAGCCTGGCTCCATCAGAATCAACGTCACCCAGGGCGAGCCTTTGGACTTCATGCGGCGTGTTCTTGGTGCGCCGCCCCAGGGAGAAATGCACTATTATGCTCCTCAGCCCAGCCAGGGGTCGAAGCATGGCATGGGGCATCATCGTTCGATTCGTTGAAGCCATGCTGTGGGCACAAGTCATGAGATTTAATTCCATCGTTCTGTTGTGCGCCGTCGCTTGTCTTGGATGTCATCGCGGCGGCTATGAAGATTTGGGTCAGCCATCGGCCAAGAAAATCTTTTCTGATCCACGGCAACTGCGGCTTGCCGAAGCCGTCGAGCAGGGAGATTCGAAGGCGATCGCCGAAGCGATTCGGCTTGGAGCGGATATCGACGCGTCGGGGCGTGCGGGCATTCGGATGCTCATGTGGGCCATGCTCGCGGGCAACGTTGATGGCTTCAACACGCTTGTGGACCGTGATGCGAATCTGATGGCGAGGCATTTCAACCCGGACACCATGCGGCCGGGTCAGAAGATCAACACGCTTGCTGAGCATGTCTGTGTTTTCCCAGACAAGCGATTCCTTGAATCAATGCTTGCGAAAGGTTTCGATCCGAATCGTGTCGTTGATCACGACGCAAAAGAGACCATGCTCTTCTACGCTGTATTCAAGCACGACCTAGAAGCAGTGTCGCGGCTGATCGATGCCGGGGCGAAAGTGAATTTCAAAAATTCCTACGAAGAGACGCCGCTGGTTTATGCGGTCTCTGTTCGAGACTATCGCATCGCTGCGTATCTCTACGCTCGTGGTGGTGATCCAATCGCTAAATCCCAGTCAGGATTCAATGTGATCGACAAGCTCAAGCGGTACGGCAGTCGTGGCGTCACTCCCGACCAACGGCCGTATTTCGACGAATTCATCGCGGCGCTCGAGAGCCGTGGGCTGATTACGTGGAATGACATCACCGAGGCTGATAAGCCGCGGACCCCGAACGCAGGCGTCACCATCGTCGAGCACGGCCCGCAATCCAAGACGGGCCGTGCTATCAAGGAGATGGAAAGCAAGGAGCGTGACCTTCGTCGTCGGGAGGCAAAGTAATTATGGACGGGAGCGATTTTTGGTCCGTCGTCCAAGTGTGCTCTGGAGCCAGTGCGCACCTTCCCAATCCCGTCGCTTACGCTCAGGGCTTTTATTGGGTTGCGTACGAACGTTGATCGCCGGGTGCAGTTCCCATAGAAGCCCCCGGCGTGAGCCCGGGGGATGAGCTCGAGCCGGAAGATGACGGTTTCCTCTTACGACTCGTTTCGCGCGGCCGCGCGGGCTGCTTCGGCGGCGGCGCGGGAGGGGCCGTGGCCGATCTCTGGCTGCGTGAGGTGGCCCCAGTCGAGGGTCTGATCCTGACGGTAGTCCTTGTCGAGCGTGATCGCCGTCACCGCCTTCGCCATCTCGTAGCCCAGATAGAAGGCATGGCTCGGATCGACGTCGGTGCGGCCGGCCGCCTCCAATTGCTTGAAGAGCGCGAAGGGATCGCGTGATTCGAGGTGCAGGCCCGCGCCCACAAGATGGATCGCACCGCGCTCCGCGAAGATCCGAAAGTTGGGGTCGCGGATCGCTTCGGCCAGACTGTCGAGCACCTCCTGGCCGTGCTGCTGCGGTTTGCCGGAACGAAGCGTCACCAGCCGCGGCTCCACATGCTTGGGCAGCGTGCGGTTGGTGACGGCATGGTGGGCGAGCGCCCGCGCGAGAGCGCATTCGCGAACGCTGTCCCGCGCCCAGTGGATCACCTGCGTGGTGAGCACGGAGCGGATGCCCACCTCCTGGCAGAAGCCGATCAGGAGCGTGTTCACGCCCGCCGAATCGACGTCGGTGAGTTCGGTGAGGTTGCCGACGCCCATCATCATCTCGGCGGCCGGAAACCGGCGGCGCACGTCGAGATACCGGCCGAGGCTCGCCGCAAACCCAAAGCCGATCGGTTCGAGCACCGGATCGATCCGCATCTTCACGCCGTCCTTCTCGAGGCGTTCGATCGTGGCGTCGAAGCCTTCGAGCGTGGCGGGCACGTCGGGCACCACCACGACCTCGCAGCCCCAGTCGGCAGCGGCGGCTGCGTTCGAGGAGTTGACCGAAAGCACGAGGCTCGCGCCGGCCCGCACGGCGGCCGCGATCTCCCGCGGCTGAAAGCTGTCGATCGACACCGCAAACCCCTCGGCCACGAGCATCCGCACCGCGTCGGCGACGCCGGCCCACTCACTGCCAGGATCGCAGCCAAGGTCGATGCGGTCGGCGCCGGCGGCACGCAGTCGGCGCGACTCATCAAGGATCGCGGCCAGGGGCAGCCGCGGCGCGTGATTGATCTCGGCAATGATCTCGATGTCGAAGGTGCCATAGTCGGAAAGGTCGCGAGACTGTTGGCCGAAGAATTCATCGAGCCGTCGGAGGTCTTCGGGGCCGCGTTGCACGGGGATCGTGGTGACGTCGTTGAAGGCATCGAGGGAGCCATGGCAGCCGCCCGGGATGATGATTCGCGTGGTGCCCGCGGGCACGGCGAGTCGGCGGGCGATCCACTCGGTGGTCATCAGCGCCGCGACGGTGATGTGCAGCACCTGCACCGTGGCTTCGAAGCCGACCCGCGGCTCGAGGCGTGCGAGCACCTGCCGGAGCGAATGCTCGGCGAGCCGGCCGGTGACGAAATGGATTTTTTCCTGCGTTGAAGCCATTGCCCCATCTATCGTACTCGCTGCCGGGCCGTAGACTGTTTTGCATGATTCTCGAAGGACTTGTCACCACCGCCGACCCGGCTGGGGCCATGCATCTGGCAGCCATGGGGCCGCAGGTGGACCCCGTCGCCGCCTCTGGCCACGCGATCGAGCAGTTGCTCCTCAAGCCCTTCGCGTCGAGCCAGACCGGGGGCAATCTGCTCCGGCTGCCGGAGGGGGTGTTTCATGTTACGGACGACGCCCTGCTGCTGGCCCGCGTGGTGACCGGCACGCTCGCAGCGCCGCCGGCGAGCAGGCCTGCGACAGCCGTACGGGGCTGGGTGCTCGACGAAGCCTGCCGGGCCTACGAGTTTAAGGTGGTGGCGGCCGACACCTCGCAGGAGCGACTGCGACTCGAGGCACGCGTGGTGGCGGTGCACGAGGGACGGCCGTTCCTGGGGTTCAACCGGGCACGGCATGCCGTGGTGGAGGGGGCGATCCTCGTGACGCGGCTGCACCTGCTCGGCGCGGAGGAGGTGAGCCGCCAGTTACGCGAACTGGCGGTGATCGTTGGCAAGACGGGTGGCCCCCGCGAGCACGAGGCGTTTCGGTTGCTCGAGGAGAAGGTGGCAGCAGGGTGACGGCTGTGGGCAGCAGGGAAGCCGGTATCCGCTGCTCACCCGGAGTCCCCCGGCTTCCGCCGGGGGCTTTTTGTGAACGGTGCGCCGTTGCGACTCTATCTCCTTGTCGCGTTGTCCACGTCGCGGTCTACTTTTTGCATGTCGCTCCACGCTTCCTCTTCTCATCATCCCGCACACGCCGTCGAGGTGAAAACCCCGGCGCGGCTGCACCTGGGCATGCTGTCGTTTGGGGTGCCCGGCATCCGCGCCTACGGTGGCGTCGGTGTGATGATCGATCGGCCCGGCGTGCATCTCCGCATGACACGCGGGCGGCCAGCAATGGGTGATCGCTTCCATGCCACAGGGCCGCTGGCCGATCGAGCGGTGGCGTTTGCCCGCTCGTGCGTGGAGGCCTGGCGACTCGGGGACGACGCCGCCTGCACGATCGAGGTGGTGCAGGTGCCCGGCAGCCATGCGGGGCTTGGGAGCGGCACGCAGCTGGGGCTGGCCGTCGCGGCCGGCATGCGGCAGTTGTTTCGTCCGACTGGTGCGGCCGCAGGTCCAGACGGGGGCGTGCGGTTTGACACGAGCGACGCCGTGGAACTGGCCCGGGCCGTGGGCCGCGGCCGCCGGTCGTGTGTCGGCGTCTACGGCTTCAGCGGCGGCGGGCTGATCATCGAGGGAGGGCGGCTCGTGCCGGCCGACCGTGCGACCGCCGACGATGCCACCCGAGCGTTCTCGCCCCTGTTGGCCCGCCTGCAGCTGCCGGCGGCATGGCGGTGTGTCGTGTTCGGCATGCGCGACACGCTGGGCCTGCACGGTGATGCCGAGAAGCAGGCCTTCGCAACGCTCCCGCCGGTGCCGCGCGAGATCTCGGCCGAGCTGTCACGGATCGCGCTGATGGAGCTCTGGCCCGCGGCGGCCGAGGGGCAGTTCGCGGAGTTTTCTGATGCGCTGCTGCGGTATGGCCTTCTCGCAGGAAAACCGTTCGAGCAGGCGTCGTCATGCCTGCCCTACGCGGAGAGCACGGCTCATCTGATTGAAAGCCTGCAGGCGTTTGGCACGCCCGGCTGCGCCCAAAGCAGTTGGGGGCCGACGGTGATGGCCTGCTGCGAATCGGCGGCGGCGGCCGACTCGCTCGTCGAGCGGGTTGCAGCCACGGACCTCGCAAGGCACTACACCACGCTGATCGCCCGCTTTGATGATCAGGGGGCCATGGTGCGGGAAATCCCGGCGGATCAGGCCTTGGCGACCGGCAGCCCGTAGTTGGCGAGCACCGTGCGGAGCTTGTCCGCCAGCGGCTTTTCCAGGCTTAATAGCGGCAGGCGGACGTCGCCCGTGTCGCGTCCGATCATCGCCATCGCGGCCTTGATCGGGATCGGGTTGCTCGCCAGGCCGAGGAGATCGCGGCAGAGTGTGAACAGCTTGGCGTGGAGCCGTCGGGCCGAGGCCAGGTCGCCCTTGTCGAAGGCGTCGAGGAGGGCCTTCATGTCGGCCGGCACGAGATTGCCGACGACCGAGATCACGCCGCGTCCGCCGATGGCCAGGAGCGGGAGCGTCATGCTGTCGTCGCCCGAGAGCACGGTGAGGTCGGTGGCGGCGAGCACCTGCGAGGCCTGGTCCATCAAGCCGGTCGCCTCCTTGAGCATGGCGATGCCCGGGAGGGATGCCAGCCGGATGATCGTCTCGGGCTCGATGTTGCGGCCCGTTCTCGCGGGGATGTTGTAGACGCAGATCGGAATATCGACGCTCTCGGCGATCGCCTTGAAGTGTTCGTAGATGCCCTGCTGGGTGGGGCGGTTGTAGTAGGGGCCGACGACGAGCGCCGCATTGGCACCGGCCTTCGCCGCATACTTCGTGAGCCGGATCGCCTCCGCGGTGGAGTTGCTGCCGGTGCCGGGCATGACGAGCAGGCGGCCGGCGGCGGCCTGAATGCTCTCGGTGATCACCCGCTCGTGTTCGTCGTGCGTGAGCGTGGGGGATTCGCCGGTCGTGCCCACCGGGCAGATGCAGGTGACGCCTGCCTTGGCCTGGAAGTCGACCTGCTCGTGAAGCCGCTTGGTGTCGATCGCACCGTCGCGAAACGGAGTGACAATGGCGACGGACAGACCGGCAAACTTCTCGGCTCGCGTGGACATCGGCAGGAGTGCTCCGTGGAGGTGAGCTGTGGGCTGGATGTGAACCGCGACGGGCTGGCATTGCCGCCGGATCGCATGATCGGCCCCGGAAAATGACTCCGGGAAGATATGATTTTCAGCGGCAGGCGGCAAAGGGCGTGCGTGCCGTGGCAGGAAACATCGCAGGATTCGTCGTCTCAGGAAGAACTCCATGGCAGGAAAGAGCCTCCGGAACGGACAGCAGCAACTTCCCGCCGGGGCCGCGGCGGGGGGGCGTGCTCCTGCTCCACGGCCGCGGGCTGGTGCCGTGGCGGCGGCGGCGGTCGTGGCGGCAGCGGCCGGGCGACGGGTGGTGGGCGAGCCGGGAGTGGCGCGACTGGGCGTGGTGCTCGGCACCGGCCTCGGCGGCCTCGCCGACCGTCTCGACGATGCGCGGTCGCTGGCGGCCCGCGAGACGGGCTGGCTCGTGTCATCGACCGCCACCGGGCATGCGGGCAGGGTGGTGTGGGGTTCGCTTGGTGGTCGAGGTTCGCAGGGGGGCGAGCCGTCGCGGTGCGAGGTCGTGGTGCTGCAGGGACGCGTGCATGGCTACGAAGGGCATGCCCCGGAGTCGCTCTCGCGTGGTGTGGAACTGCTCGCGGCACTCGGTGCGACGACCATGCTGCTCACCAATGCAGCCGGCGGTCTGCGGCCCGACATGCAGGTGGGCGAACTGATGGTGTTGAGCGATCACATCGACCTGGTGCGGAGGCCTTGGACGCAAGGGCTCGGGCCTGATCCGATCGAATCCGTGGCGGCAGATGGGGCGGCGCGGGCTGTGGCCGCGGCACCGTGCTACGATCCAGAGATCGTGGCTGGAGTGATCGAGGCGGCGCGATCAGCCGGAGCGGTCGCCCGCGCGGGTGTCTATGCGCACCTGATGGGACCGAGCTACGAAACCCGCGCGGAGTATCGCATGCTCAGAAAGCTTGGCGCCGATGTCGTCGGCATGTCGACCGTGCCCGAGGCCGTCGTCGCCCGTCGGCTCGGCCTGCGGGTGGCGGCCGTTTCCGTGGTGACCAACGTCGCCCGGCCCGATGCGCCGGCCTGCACCGATGCCGAGGACGTCTGCCGGGCCGCTGCTGCGGCGGCAGAGGGCGTGTGGGCCATGCTCGTTCGCATCGCGGCATTGACTGCGGGGCCCCACGCCACAGGGAAAAACAGCCGATGATCGTGCTCCTCACCAACGACGACGGCATCGATGCGCCGGGCCTCGCGGCTATTGAAGCATCCTGTCGTGGGTGGGCCTGCCGCGTGGTGGTGGTGGCCCCGAAGGAGCCGCATTCCGGCTGTGGCCACCGGGTGACGACCGACCGTCCGCTCGTGCTCGAGCAGGTGGGGCCCGACCGATTTCATGTGGACGGCACGCCTGCTGATTGCGTGCGGCTGGCGCTGACGACGCTCGTGCGTGTGCCGGGCGAGGCCGATGTCGGGGCGGACGATCGGCCTGCCGTCGACTGGGTCTTGTCGGGCATCAACGCCGGCGGCAATCTCGGTGTCGACATCCATCATTCGGGCACCGTGGCGGCGGCCCGCGAGGCGGCGCTGCATGGCGTGCGGGCGCTGGCGGCCTCGCACTACCACCGCCGCGAGGAGCCGATCGACTGGCAGCGTGCGGCGGCGTGGATGACGGAGGTGCTTGGAGAGGTGTTGCCCATGCCGCTCGCGGCGGGTGAATTTTGGAACGTGAACTTTCCGCACCCGCTCGGTGCTGGCACGGCCGCTGCGAGGCCGCCGCTGGTGGAATGTCGGATCGATCCGTCGCCGCTGCCGCTGGGGTACGCGAGCGAGCCGGAGGGCTGGCGGTATCGGTCGCGGTATCAGGAGCGCAAGCGGGTGCCCGATGGCGACGTTGCGGCGTGTTTCGGCGGCGCGATCAGCCTGTCACGCGGCCGGGTGGTGTAGGGCGGGGCGGTGTTCATGCCCGGAGTCCCCCAGCTTCCGCCGGGGGCTTTTATGCGCACATAAAAGCCCGGAGCGTAAGCGATGGGATGTGCCCCGGCTTACGTTTCCAGCGTTGCCAGATCGGCGTCAAAAACGCGGACCTTGGCCCATGAGTCGGCGTGCTCGGCGATGAACCGGTTGTGCCGCTCGGCTGTCTGGTAGGCGTCGTGCGAGGCACGCGAGTCGAACACAATCACGAGCGTCACGTCGTAGTCGCGGTCGTTCACCTGCCGGTCGTAGTCGGCGCAGGTGCCGACGGCGAAGGCCCGCGTGCCAGGATGGCCCGTGAGGTGCTCGCGGCAGCCCGCCATCAGCTTCGCGGCGGCCGCCGGCGTGCGATCCTTGAGTGTGAAATAGACCGAATGGGCGAGCATCATGAAAAGGCTCCGTACGGATCGAGTGCGTGATGTCGCTGCGTTATGACACGGCGTGGGTCGTGGCGGCCTGTGCAGGTCCCGATGCATCACCGCCGCTACGGGGCGTGGCCGGGCCGATGATCTCCACGACCTCGGTGTCGTCGAGCATCTCGCGAGACTCAAGCTCGCCCGCGAGCCGGTCGAGCTTGTCGCGTTGTTCGGAGAGCAGCGCGGCGGCGCGGACGGCCGCCTCGGCCAGCAGCCGCGACACCTCCTCGTCGATGATCTGGGCCGTGTGTTCGCCGTATTCACGCTGCTCGTAGACATCGCGGCCGAGGAAGGGCTGCTCATTGGAGCCGTGGCAGGCTACCGGCCCCACCCGTTCGCTCATGCCCCAGTGCGACACCATCTTGCGGGCGATCCGCGTGGCCTGCTGCAGATCGTTTTCCGCGCCCGCCGAATATTCGCCGAAGACGAGCTTCTCCGCGGCGCGGCCGGCGAGGATGAAGGCCAGACGGTTGTTGAGGTCGGACTCGCCGATGTTCATGCGGTCTTCCTCGGGCACGAGTTGCGTCACGCCCAGGGCCCGGCCGCGTGGGATGATCGTCACCTTGTGGAGCTTGTCGACGCCCGGCAGCAGCCAGGCGGCCAGCGCATGGCCGGCCTCGTGGTAGGCCGTCATCTTCTTCTCGCGGCCGGTGAGCAGTTCCTCCCGCTTCGGCCCCATCAGCACCTTGTCGCGGGCGTAGTCGAAGTCGGAGGCATCGACCGCGTCTTTGTCATTGCGAGTGGCCCAGAGCGCGGCCTCGTTGACGAGGTTGCGGATGTCGGCGCCGGTGAGGCCGACGGTGCCGTTGGCCTGCCGTTCGAGGTCGACATCGGGGGCGAGAGGCACATTCCGTGTGTGCACCTTGAAGAGCGCGAGGCGGGCCTTCTGGTTGGGGCGGTCGACGGTGACGTGGCGGTCGAAGCGGCCCGGCCGCAGGAGGGCGGGATCGAGCACGTCGGGGCGGTTCGTGGCGGCGAGAATGATCACCGACTCGGACGGGCTGAAGCCGTCCATCTCGCTGAGGATCTGGTTGAGTGTCTGCTCGCGTTCGTCGTGGCCGCCGCCGAGCCCGGCGCCGCGAACACGGCCGACGGCGTCGATCTCGTCGATGAAGAGGATCGCCGGTGAGGCGTCTTTGGCGGTCTTGAAGAGGTCACGCACCCGCGAGGCCCCCACGCCCACGAACATCTGGATGAATTCGCTGCCCGAGATCGAGAAGAAGGGCACGCCCGCCTCGCCGGCCACGGCCCGGGCCAGGAGCGTCTTGCCGGTGCCCGGCGGGCCCATCAGCAGCACGCCCTTCGGCACGCGGCCGCCGAGCCGCTGAAACTTCTTGGGATCTTTCAGGAATTCGACGATCTCCTGAAGGTCGGCCTTCACCTGGTCGAGTCCCGCCACGTCGGCGAAGGTCACCTGCTTGTCGCCGGCGCCGTAGCGCTTTGCGGGCGACTTCGAGAAGCTGCCCAGGAATCCGGAGTTGCCGAGCGGATCACGGGCCCGCTTGAGCGTCATCCAGAAGCCGGCCATCAACAACAGCGGCACGAGCATGTAGAGGCCCAGTAGAAAGCCTGTGCCGTCGCTTGGCTGGCGGACCGTCGTGCGAACGGAGTGGTCGAGGAGCAGCTGGTTGAGCCCCTCGCCCAAGTAGGCGGAGAGTTCGGTGCGGAAGGCCTTGCCACGAGGCGTGGTCGACGCATTCTCGGCGGCGGGGGCGGCGCGGAATTCGCCCACCAGCGTGTTGCCCAGGATCTCGACGCTGGCCACGTTGCCAGCCTTGACCTGTCGGACAAACTCGTCATAGCTGACGGTGGCCGGCGCCGCGGCCTGGTCGCGAGCAAACAAGGTCGCGAGGGCGAGCGCGCCCAGGATCAGCATAATGATCACGGGCATGTTCAAGGGCGGTCCAAAGATCGAGAACGGAGTGTCGGTGCCCTTGTCGGCGGGGCCCGTTTTCGCGGGACCTTTGGGGGTCGGAGCGGTAGTCATCAAGCGTGGCTCGCTGGGTGTGGCCGCAGGGGCCGGACGGATCATGCGGACTCAATAGTGTAGTCTACGCATGTGGCCTGGAAACGGCCTCTTCCGTGCTCGCGAGAAACAGCCTCGGCGGGCCGGCAGCACGATCCTTCCCAGAGTGGCGCTGGGCTCGAGTGGCGTCGGAGCGATGGCAGATACGCAGCCTGTTGACATCCCGGTGAAACGCGGCGTCGTGGCGGTCGCCAGGCGGGGTGAATTCTTTCTCGCGATCCGGCGGGGTGAATTGGTCGCTGCCCCCGGTCGCCTCTGTTTTCCGGGAGGCCATATCGAACCGGGCGAAACGGAGCACGAGGCCGTGGTGCGAGAGTGCCACGAGGAACTGGCCGCGATGGTGCAGCCACGAGAGTGTGTGTGGCGGAGCGTGACGTCGTGGGGCACGTCGCTGGCGTGGTGGACGGTGGAGGTGTCTGGCGAGTCGGAGCTTGTGCCGCATCCGGTCGAGGTGGCGGAGATCCTCTGGCTCTCTGCGGAAGAGATGATCCGCGAACCGACGCTGCTCGAAGGCAACCGCACGTTTCTCGAGGCCGTGCTCAGCGGTGATGTGCGGCTGCAGGGGTGAGCTGTCCGTTGCGCATGCTGACGGGCCGTATTGGTTCGCCGGCTGCGGCATGCTCGGTCGCCGGCGGATTCTGCTACAGGATGCTCTTGGACGAATCGTGCATCGCTCGTGAGTCGCAGAATTCACCGTCGCCTGCGCGTGCCTCCGACCGGCTCCTCAGCATCAGGAGTTGCGGAGTGCTGATGAAGCTTTGCCGCGAGTGCCACCCAGCTACTGGCTGTCTTTGCCGAGGATGATGCCCTGGGCTTCCTGGGGCGGCGGGAGCTGCGGCGGGTTGGCGGCGGCGTCGAGCATGGCGCGGAAGCGGTTGGGGGTGGGAATCGCGGAGGCCTGGGTGGTGGTGCCCGGTGTCTTGAATCGCGAGGCCTCGAGATCACGGCGGCCGGTTGCAGCGATCAGCCACTGTTCGAGCGTGGCCCGCTCCGCGGTCGTGAGCGGAGCCATGGTGAGACTGGAGCCGGTGGAGGAGGCAGGGTGGCGGGCGCTGATCGTGGTGAGAAACGGCGTGGCGTTGCCCTCTTTGCCGATCGAGCGAAAGAGGGTTTCGACGTTGGAGAGCGTGACGCCACGATCGATCCGGCCGGAGACGTCGCCGCGGTTGAAGTGGGGCGCGTGGGCCGAGGGGCCGCCGTGGCATGCGCCCGCGGCACACTTATTCAGGATCAGAGGCTGAACGTGCTTCGTGAACCGGGCCATGAGGTGGGGCGGCAGGTCGGCGGCGGGAAGGAGCGACGGCGTGGTGCCGAGGATAGCGATCGCGACGAAGCTCCCCTGGAGAGCCTTGAGGAGACGGCGTGGAAGCCGGCACGTGCGGGCGGGGAACACCGGGTGGAGGAGTGGCATGGGACCATCCGTTCGCGGGGCGTGGCGGCACCTGCCGCCGTCGTGGGGCGGGAGGGTAGGCGTGTGGGGAATCGGCAGCAAGGTGGGCTGGATACAGCCGTCACCAGCCGCTACAAAACTGCGGCCCAGACTGCCAGATAACCTCGATTCCCCACCTTCTATCTCTACAACCCTCTTTATTGGAGACGATGCGCGATGGAGCGGACGTTTGTGATGTTCAAGCCCGACTGCCTGGAACGTGGCCTGCTGGGCCGAATGGTAAGTCGGTTTGAGGAGAAGGGCCTGCGGCTGGTGGCGATGAAGATGCTCCGCGTGACGCCTGTACTGGCGAAGCAGCACTATGCCGAGCACGTCGAGAAGCCCTTCTATCCGCAGCTCGAGGAGTTCATCACGGCGTCGCCGGTGGTGGCGACCGTCTTCCAGGGGCCGGAGGTGATCCGGGTGGTTCGCGACATGCTGGGCGCGACGAGCGGCCTGAAGGCTGCGCCCGGTACGATCCGGGGCGACTTCTCGTCGAGCCGGCAGATGAATCTCGTACACGCGTCCGATTCACCGGAGTCGGCGACGCGTGAGATCGCCATCTATTTCAAGCCCGACGAGATCCTCTCGTGGGATGCAACGCTCGGCTGCTGGCTGCAGGCACCAGGCGAGTGAAGCTGGGCGAGTGAGCTTGGGCGCGTGACGCCGCTTCGTAGTCTACTTCCGCAGCACGCCCGCCGGCGTGTCGGCGGCGAGCCGATCGATCATGTCGCGGCAGGCGCGATCGACGGCTGTCTGCCATTGGCTGGCGTTGAGCCCGGCGTTCATGTCTGGGCGGGCATGGGCAAAGATCACGTCGCGTGCGCTCACGACGATCGCTCCGAGGCCATCGGGATGGAAGGCGCCGCGGACGTCGGCGGCCCGGCCTCCCTGCTTGCCGAAGCCGGGCACGAGGATCCAGGTGTGGGGCATGGCGGCCCGCAGCTCGTCGAGTTGCCGGGGCCAGGTGGCGCCGACGACGGCACCGACGGCACCGTAGGTTCCGCCGTTGGCGGTTCTCGCGGCAAACTCTTCGACGCCGGCGGCGACGTGCTGATAGATGGCGAGGCCGTCGGCCTGGAGGTCCTGGAAGTCCTTGCTGCCGGGGTTCGAGGTCTTCACGAGCACGAAGATGCCGGCGTTGCGTTCGGCGGCCAGCTTCACGAAGGGCTCGATGGAGTCGAGGCCGAGGTAGGGGTTCACGGTGAGTGCGTCGGCACCCCAGCAGCCGGCGAGCCAGCCTTCGGCGTAGGCTTCGGCGGTTGAGCCGATGTCGCCACGTTTGCCGTCGGCGAGCACCAGCAGGCCCTTGCTGTGGGCGTGGAGGATCACCTCGGCGAGGGCGGTCATGCCGTGCGGGCCGAGCATTTCGAAGCAGGCGAGTTGGGGCTTGACGATGGGCACGAGCGGAGCGACGACGTCGATCACATCGCAGCAGAAGCGGGCGTAGATGGCGGCAAGGTCTTTGGGATCGAAGGCCGTGTCGGCGCCGAGGATGGATGGCAGTTGGTCGCGGCGCGGGTCGAGGCCGATGCAGGCAGCGGAGCGGCGGGCCTTGATGGAGGCGGTGAGGCGGGTGGAGAAGGGGGAGGAGTTGGATGGGGCGGTATTCATTGCCGTGTTGGCTGTTGGGAGAGCCGTTGGGAAAATGGCGGGGAGTTGAGCGTGTGCGTGGGGCCGGGTGGAGGAGTGTTGAAGGCCGCTGGGAATTCTGCAATAGTGTGGCTGCCGATTGGTGTCGATGCGAGAGCAGCGGCTGCCGAGCGGCGGATTCGGGGCGTGGCGCAGCCTGGCTAGCGCGCTTGACTGGGGGTCAAGAGGTCGCAGGTTCAAATCCTGTCGCCCCGACTGGTTGATTGCCCTCAGGAATCAGGGCCAATTGGATTTGCCGACGTTCGGCAGTGCTCAGGGATGAACCCGAAAACGGGGAAAAAGAAACGGGGAAATCCCGTTTCCCCGTTTTTGTCTCCCGGGAGGCGCTGAAATGGGACGGAATCGTCGGCATTCTTTACCGCAGGTGCGGCTTCACTCTGGCTCCGGCCACGCCCGGGTCAGGATCAACGGCACCGAACACTGGCTGGGCCTGTTCGGGTCCCCTGAGGCGCAGGCGGCGTATGACCGCCTCCTCGCCGAATACCTTGCCAATGGTCGGCAGGTTGCCCCCAAGGCGGAACGGCAGGAGAGTCCTCCACCAATCCCGCAGCCCGAGGCAGTGCCAGCCAACCCACCTCCCGACATCGTACCAGTCAGCGCTGAGATGACCGTGGCAGAGGTCTGTGTGTTGTTCCTCCGACACACCACGCGGACTGTTCCCCAACTCTCTCATGAGCACTGGTACAGAAATCGGGAAGGGGTAGGCGAGCTGAGCCCCGACAACGTCGAGATGCCCATTCGAGCCGTCCAGCAGCCTTCGCCGCTGCTCGCCCGATTCAACCGGTGGGCGAAAGGCGGAAGTAAGCAGCGATTACCGTGGTGATTTCTGCCGGATCGATGGAAGCCCGAACTGTCGCTGCCAGCGAGCGGCTGATCTCTCCCCAATCCGGTGAAGTGATCGGAAACGAGTCGAGAAACCTCCTTACGTCCGCACGAATCTCTTCCGGCAATTCCGGCCCCGATGTCGCCGGAAGGGTGAGGGCCAGCCGAAACACGTCAGAGCGATGCTTCTTGATCTTCCGCGAGTCGATCTGTTCGCCCTGCGACAGCCGACGAGTCAGATCAAGCCAAGCGTATGCCTTGAGCGGTATGAGGGAGGTCGCATTCGCGATCGCAAGGCCATCGATTATGTCGTTGTGCTGCCGTACCAAGTCGTAATAGGCGTCGTGGAGCAGGATCGCCGAGAGACTGTGGTGGTCGGGCGCGACGACGACGGGCACGATCTCGCCGGGTTGGAGTTCGAGGCGTCCGGCAGAGCGGCTGAACAGTTCGATTTCCGCCGGATAGTCTGGGCTGCTTGGCTCGGCAAACCGGTAGAGTTCCGGAGTGCCCGTCGACCGCTGGCGAATGCCATATCCGCCGTCGGATACGAAGCGACGCATCTCGCGGACGAAAGTCTCCTCGAGCGCTTCGGCCAGCAGGACGATGTCAAGATCCTTGGTCGCCCGAAATGGCAGCCGCTGGCGCCCGAACCAGTCATCGCAGGCGGCTCCGCCGATCAGGACGAACGAGCCCTGAAATGAGCGGAAGCGTTCACGGAAAAGTTCCAGTCCTACGACCATGAAATCCGTTTCAGGAGTGTCTCGAGTTGTTCCTGCACCCGCTCGTCGGGCACTTCACGCAACGTGAGGTACACCGACAGTGGATCGGCGATGTCGCGATCGGTCAACACGCGGGGATCGTACGACCAAGTCTCGATCTGCACATCGGCCTCATCCGGTTCTGCCACGATCCGGATGGTACGGCCTTCGACCGCTTCACGGACGGCAGGGGCGGCCATGCAGAACGTGGGAACGCGGTCATCCGCGATCTTTGTTGTTCGACAGAGGGCCGTCATACCGGCAACCACGGCTTTGGCGGGAGGCTTGTCCCATCGTGCCCATTGGGACGTCCGTAACGGTGTGGCAAGCCAAGGCAGGGCTTTGTCCCACAGTTCGCGGCCGGCGAAACGGAACGCAAGCGAAATCGTCCGGCCGGTCTTTCGGGCGTGACACAGCCCCGTTGCCTCGAGCTCCACTCTTACCTTCGAGAGCATGATCGGCGAATAGCCGGTTGCCAAGGCGATGCGCCTGAGGGGCCAGCCGTCGAGGTTCTCCCGCTCGAGATGGTAGAGCAAGACGACCTGTGCGGCTGGAGTGAGTCGCTTTGTGGCTTGCGTGCGCTGAGGGTTCCGTCGCTCTCGCAGATCCACGAGTGCGAGGGGCAGAAACGTCTGGCGTTCAGGGACAATGAAGGGCACCCGAAGCTGAATGAGCTTCTGGCGTGTCCGTGACTGCAGGCCGGGAAGCACGAGAACCGCCGGCTTCCCCAGGTCGCCTGTGATCATGTCGGCATGTGTCGCGTATGTTGCGGCTGGCGTTGCGGCTTCGTTCGCGGTCTCGATGGCCAGAACCCAGTCCCGTCCCAGGATTCGAGCGCGGTAGCACCCGTACCGCTTGCGGAGATAGAGCGGCAGTTTTTCGTGCGGTGCCTTCACCAGCTCCGGGCGTTCACCGGTGAGGTCGGCAAGGTACGAGAGCAAAGAGTCGGCAGGGGACGGCATCCTATGTACCCTCGTAATGCACACTACACACATCAAGTGTAGCATGCAAAACGGGTGTATGGAATGGTAGGGTGAGCGGCGATTCTGCAAGCATTTCCGCGGCTAAAACAGTCGTCATCGAGGAGGTCGGGCCCGGGGGCGGAGTCTGGCCAAAGAGCATCTGGCGGTGTTGCTCAATGGCTAAAAGAGACGCTCCGAATCCTGCGATACTCCGAGAGGCGGCTCAGCGCATCGAGGTTATCCTTCCCCGCCTGGCCAAAGGTGCGAGCCTCGTGTTGTCGCGAATCGAAGGCATATCACGCATCAGTCATCAGTTATCGAAAACTTTGTGCGGACGCCCTCAGAAGTTGACCCAATAAACGTGCAAACGATGCATGAAAAGGGTCAAAGGATCGAAAGTTTGCACATTCGCGCGAGAGGCGTTACGAGGCCCGCTACGGGATGCCGAACATCAGCCTGCCCTGCGTGTCGCCTCGAAGGCCGCGACCGCCTGCTCCAGATCCTGCCGCGAGTGGGCCGCCGACACCTGCGTGCGGATGCGGGCCTTGCCCTGTGGCACCACCGGATAGGAAAAGCCGACGACATACACGCCCTGCTCGAGCATGGCGTCGGCCATCCGCGAGGCGAGAGCCGCGTCGCCAAACATCACCGGCACGATCGGATGCTCGCCGGGAAGGATCGAGAACCCGCGGCTCGTCATGGCGTCGCGAAAGAATCGCGTGTTCTCCTGAAGCCGGTCCCGCAGTTCCGTCGATGCCTCCAGCATCTCGATCGCCCGCAGCGACCCGGCCGCCACCGGGGGGGCCACGGTATTGGAGAAGAGATATGTGCGGGACCTCTGCCGCAGCCATTCGACGAGTTCCTTCCGGCCCGACGTGTAGCCGCCGCTGGCCCCGCCCAGCGCCTTGCCGAGCGTGCCGGTGAGGATGTCGACGCGGTCCATCACGCCGAAGTGCTCGTGCGTGCCGCGTCCCCGCGGGCCGAGGAACCCCACCGCATGCGAGTCATCGACCATCACGAGGGCGTCGTGGTCGTCGGCCAGTTGGCAGATGGCCGGAAGGTCGGCGAGGTATCCATCCATCGAGAAGACGCCGTCGGTGGCAATGAGGCGGTAGCGGGCGTCCCTCGCCTCCTCGAGCCGGGCCCGGAGGTCGGTCATGTCGTTATTGCGATACCGCAGCCGCTTGGCTTTGCACAGACGGATGCCGTCGATGATGCTCGCATGATTGAGCTCGTCGGAGATGATCGCATCCTCGGGGCCGAGGATCGTCTCGAACAGGCCTCCGTTGGCGTCCCAGCAGGAATTGTAGAGGATCGTATCTTCCTTCCCGACGAACCTGCTGATCGTTGCTTCGAGCTCCTTGTGAAGCCGCTGGGTGCCGCAGATAAAGCGGACGCTCGCCAGGCCGAATCCCCAGGCATCGAGGGCATTCCGAGCGGCCGCCAACACCTCGGGGTGATCCGCCAGGCCGAGGTAATTGTTGGCGCACATGTTGATGACCGACCGGCCGCCAGCCACGCGGATGTGCGCCGCCTGCGGCGATTCGAGCACGCGCTCCCGCTTAAACGTGCCGGCCTCGGCCATGCTTCGGGCCTGGGCGGCCAACGACTCATACAACGCCTCGCGCATCATGCATCCCTCCACGAGAGGATCACCTTGCCGCTCTGCCCCGACTTCATGGCCGCAAAGCCCTTCTCGAACTCGGTGTAGTGGAGGCGGTGGGTGATCACCGGCGAAATATCGAGACCACTCTCGATCATGACTGTCATCTGGTACCAGGTCTCGTACATCTCGCGGCCGTAGATGCCCTTGATCGTGAGCATGTTGAACACGACGGTGTTCCAGTCAATGGCGATGGGCTCGGCCGGAATCCCTAGCATCGCGATCTTACCGCCGTGGCACATCACGGCCAGCATCTGCTGCAGAGCCGCCGGCGTGCCCGACATCTCCAGCCCCACGTCGAATCCTTCCTTCATTCCCAGCTGCCCCATCACGTCTTGGAGTGTGCCCTCGCGCACGTCGAGGGCGACGGTCGCCCCCATCCGCTTCGCGAGCTCGAGCCGGTGTGGGTTCAAGTCGGTGATCACGACGTGCCGGGCCCCGGCGTGCCGCGCCACGGCGACGGCCATCAGGCCGATGGGGCCCGCGCCGGTGATGAGCACGTCCTCCCCCAGCAGATCGAAGCTCAGGGCGGTGTGCACGGCGTTGCCGAGCGGGTCGAAGATCGCGGCCACGTCACGGTCGATGCCGGGCGCATGGTGCCAGACGTTGGTCATCGGCAGCGACAGATACTCCGCGAAGGCCCCCGGGCGGTTCACGCCCACTCCCTCCGTGGCCTTGCAGAGATGGCGGCGGCCGGCCAGGCAGTTGCGACATCTCCCACACACGACGTGCCCCTCGCCCGACACGACCTCGCCGGGAAAGAAATCCCGCACGTTCGATCCGACCGCGACGATCTCGCCGACGAACTCATGGCCGACGACCATCGGCACGGGAATCGTTTTCCGAGCCCAGGTGTCCCAGTCGTAGATGTGCAGATCGGTGCCGCAGATGCCGGTGCGGTCGATCCGGATGAGCACGTCGTTGATGCCGATCGTCGGCACGGGCACGTCGCTCAGCGCGAGCCCGGGGCTCGATTCTTTCTTGACGAGCGCCTTCATGGTCTGCATGGCGTAGGCTTTCCTTTCACCGGAAAACAAACTGAGTGAGGATAGCCCTGGCATGTCGAAGCCATAGGATAATCTATGCAACGTGGAAGCGACATTTGATTGCGAGCCAATCGCTTCGCTCTCGTAGCCAGACCGGTTTGTCGCGGCGCACGAAAGCGGAATGGCCCCCCGTTGGCGTCACCGGAGGCCGGCCAGCCATTCGACGAGATCGCGAAGCTCGCGGTGCGTGAGCTTGGTCGCAAGATCGGCCGGCATCGCTGAGGCCCCCTCGCTGCGGTCCGCGATCGACGCGGCCGGGATCCGGTGGCTGCGGCCGTCGGCCGTCATAATAACGAGTTCGTCCGGCGTCTCGTGCTTGAGGATGCCCGCCAGCGCACGGCCGTCGTCGGTCACCACCACCGTCGTGCGATAGCCCTCGGCAAACTGGCTGCTCGGCCGCACGATGCTCTCGATCAGATACGCCCGGTCGCGGCGGGCCGCGATGCCGTCGAGCCGCGGGCCCACGTCGCCCCCCGTGTCCTCCGCGCGGTGGCAACGCACACAGTCGAGGCCGGCCTTCTGAAAAAACAGCTCCCGGCCCCGCACCGCATCTCCGCCAGCGAGCAGTGCCTCGGCGATGGGTTCGCCGGCGGCAATGTCCCCGGCCCGATCGGTCCCCGCGGCTGGCGACATCGCCTTGCCGGCCTTGGCATCGCGGGCCTCGATCACCTCGAGCGCAAGCCGCGGGTCGAGTTCGTTGGCCGCGAGCCGGGCGGCGAAACTGCCGATCGCGTTGCCCGCCCCCGGCACATCGAGTCCGGCGAGCAGATCGATCGCATCCTGTTGCTCGCGGAGCTGCTCGAGCGTGGAGGCCCGGTCCATGCAGGCTCGCGTGAGTTCCGCCGCCAGTTGCTCGGCCCGCTCCGTGCGGATCGCTGCGGGAACGGCCGATCCGTCGCCCGCCGCCGTGGCGAGCCCGCGGGCCCGCACCCGCCTCGCCTCCCGCCGCACGAACGGCTCCCGGTCGCCGGAGAGCCGCTCTGCCAGCGGCATCGCGGCCGGGTCGTTTGTCGCCGCGAGTGCGGCGAGGGCCGCCGCCCGCTCGAGCGGTTCCAGGGCGCAATCGTCGCAGATCGCCGCCAGCAGTGTGCCGACGCCCGGCACGTCGAGCGCGGCCGCCGCGTCGAGCACCGCTGTGCGGAGTTTTCGATCGGCCGGGTTTGTATCGCCAGCGGCCGCGAGGATCTCGGGCAACGCCCGCTCGAGGGCCTGCTTCGCGAGCGAAGGATCCCGCGGCTCCGGAATCGGCCGCCACATCCCGAGCACCCGATCGATCGACGGCGGCTTCGCCCAGCCGCGGAGTACCGCCACCGCCTCGAGCCGGCGGTCGAGCGGCCCGTCGGGTCGCTCGATAAATCGGGCCAGGCGGTCCGCGTCGGCGGCGGTGCCCGACCGTTCGCAGGCTGCGATCGCCCGCCTGAGTATTGCGTCGCCATCGGGACCGTCGACCGTGGCGGCGTCGAGCCACGCCGCAAGTGCCGTGTGTGCTGCCAGGATCGGCACATCGTGGATCGCGCGGGCCGCCTCCACCACGATCCGAGGGCTGGCGTCGTCGAGCAGGCCCACGATTGCTGGGTCGCCATGCCGCCGCATCGCCAGGCAGGCCACGAGCCGCACGGCCGGATCGGCATCGGCGGCGAGTGGTGCGAGCGCGGCCGAGTCGGCGACACCGGCGACCGCCATCACGAGCG
>Ga0214919_10001409_pt1 | contig 39490 bp, 36 predicted proteins | sample LL1503_MetaG_FD_177994 | JGI IMG/M metagenome (GOLD analysis project Ga0214919, IMG submission 177994) | Freshwater microbial communities from Lake Lanier, Atlanta, Georgia, United States - LL-1503 | ecosystem: Environmental > Aquatic > Freshwater > Lake | place: USA: Georgia | collected...
TACTGATTATATATCCGTGCTGTGACAAGAAACTTTCTACTATATATTTATTTCTTTTTACAGTTTTATTACCTTCCTATCAATATTTCCATCCTTACACTAAAATCCGGATGCGGATTACTAAATATTATACCTCCTCCACTGAAAAATTCACTAGGATTGGACAAATCCCATCCCTCTTCAGCTGAATTAATTGATGATGTTCTCTTGCCAGATAAGACCATTAACTCACCAAGATAGTTTACGTTACCGCCATATTCCCATTGTATGTATTTTTGAGATTCTACCGTTGTTGCTTTATAATCAACCCTTACAGCTATAAAAGAAACATATCCGTAATTGTCTGCTATGTCAGTTTGACTAAGTAGAACTGATTTACCTGGTCCAAGATTTATTCTATTTCTTGAATATGATTTTACTTCCAATTCGAGATCTTTCATTAATAGATAGCTTGGAGGATTTATGTGGGTGCCGTCATCCAAAACTAGATTTCCTCTATTGAATAAAAATCCTTCCTGTCCTTCACCCGGACAAATTACTGGTCTTGTTGCCATTTTAGTTTGCTGTTATTATTGTTAGCTTCACCTCAAATTTAGTTGGATTAGTGAATATAAATCCTCCTAAAGAACTATAAGGTTGACCGTTATCAAAAGGATTAGCGTCCCAACCTTTCCAAGATGATCCATTTTTAATAGCACCAGTCAATACCATAAATTTTCCCATTATGTTTCTTTGGCTAGCTTTATAGTCCCAAAAAAGTATCTGGTCATCAGAAACAGTCTCCGGCAAATAATATGCTCTTGCTATTAACATTGATATTTCACCATTTGTACTATAAAATGAAGAAGGATCCAGGTTGAATGATGTGTTAGGAGCTATTAAAACAGTTTGTTTTTGATAGTCAGAAAAACTTTGGAGCGGATGGAAAAAATTGGTTAGATCCAAAAAATCCATAGTTTTTGATTGATTGACGACATCAAGAGATTCTTTTATGAATCTTATTTTGGTCGGTTCGTTAAATCTAGTAAATGTGGCTTGTATACCATCGATTAATGATTTTCTATCCCTTGCTATGTTTATGTAAGTGGTAGTGAAATCACCAGTTGCACCATTCGCCGGGTCAAGAGCAAATAAGCCGCTACCTCCAATTAATGGTGTTAATCCAGGTAAGCTTGCCGAACCACCTTCGAAATTGTTTATATTTTGGTCTTCTTGATCTGCCACTTCTTATTATTATTTTTATTTAATGCTGGTTGGATCGGTGTGGAATGTATAGTTCCTGTTCTCGAAAGAACCGGATTGCGAATCACTATCCACGACATCCGATATTTCATCATGAGGTGTTTCAATTGCATCCAATACATCATGAGGTGTTTCACTTTCAGTCAATTTGATTTCATCCTTTTCTGGTCTTATGTAATCAACTAAAGATTTTATAAAACCTAGTGAAACAAGAGGCAATATAGCTCCACTTATTAGTGAAAGCATTCTTTTCTGATAAATGATGTCATCATCAACAAGGCCAAATAATTCGACCCATGAATTAAAGCTAGTAAGGTGAGTGTATGCATAATAAGTATTTCCCATTGCTTGCATTAGAGTTAAGACTATAAAAAGAGTCCAAATCATAAATTTATTCATCTTATCCAATACGATTAGAGAAGCTAAAGAAGCAGCAGCGCCAACCTCAAATGCAAGAGCTAATGATATAGCCAGCCAATCAGGATTTGATAATTTAAAAAAATCTATGACATGTATAGTTGATATTACTGATACTATCAAATACAAACTAACAAAAGTCGATATTATAAATATTTTTAAAACCTTGTTATTCATTACTTTTTACTTAATATCTTTATGTCTCTCTCTATTTCGGTCTGTCTCTGAACATCTAGCATCTTTCTATCAGTTGCTTGTATCATTCTTTTCTCTGAATTCAATCCCTCTATCTTAACGTCATTTCTGTTAGGCAGGCTATCTAGCAAAGATTTTTGTGATTTTAACTCCTTTTTAATACTACTAAGATCCGAACTAGCTCCGCATTGTCTTAATGAAATTAAAATTAAAAGAAAAATTATTATCAGGTTAGCTCTTTTTTCAATTATATCAATCATATTGTTTTTATTAGATTTATTGTTATCTATATATCTAAAAAATATTTGCACAAAAAAAGCTAGCACAAAGCTAGCTTTTTTAATGCTTGGTGTCAGATTAACCTAGAGAAATTCCTTGCATAGCTGCATTCAATTGCTGTTCAAGATCTTTTATGACAGAAGCGTCTTGTTTGGTATCAGTAAGAGCCTGATCAAAAGCCTTGTACAGCGAAACAAAGTTACGAGCACTATCAACACCCTTACCCTTTGCTTTAGAAATAAAATAGTGACTTGCCTCCAAAGGTAATGCACCCATATAGATTACACCATCCTTGATTCCGTCTTTTTTTATTTTCTGAATTTGTCTATTGATTTCCAAAACACCTAAGGCTTCCGTTGAATTCCATTCAGCTTCCTCGGTCATATATTTTTCATAGAGATCCATAACATTAGAATCACAAGAAATTGCATATACCTTGGATCTTATCTCATCTTTCTTTTTTGATATTTCAGCCTCTAGCGAATCAACTAATTTTTGATCGATATTTAAGCTAAATTCCTGGCTCGGATCACTAGCGTTAAAGTCAACCACTTTTGATGCACCAGGTCCATTAGATTCCTGCATGCTTTCTGATTTTTTATTCTTTGTCATAATTATGTTTTTTATTCTTAGTGTTTTTTTTAATTTTGTTTCTTATCTTATATCGAAAACATCGAAATTATTTCGGTTTTCATCAAGATAAACTCTAAGTAATTCAGTAAGATCCTTAGCTGGGTATATTTTAGGATCGCCATCCGGTCCGATGTGACATAGGAATCCTCCTTCAGTTTCTATACCCAATTCATCCTCAAGTATCAGCCTATACATACTTATCTGAATGGAATATTCATTATGGTGATTCTCGTAGAGATGATTGAAAGGTCTAAGTAGCTTCTTATATTTTCCCTTCGGATGACTGTCGTCCTTAAATTCACCATTAGTTTTCCAGTCCCCAATAATCAGAAAAACTTTTTCCCTAACGGAATCCCAGAATAAAAATGGCTGATCTATCGTTCCTGCTAATCTCCACTTACGAGAAAATATTCTAAGCTCAGGTTTAAGCGGAACCAATGTAGTAAATTTTCTTGAATATAAATCAAGAAATTTATTAACTCTCCTAGTATATTCGCTATCGTCATCAGCTGGGAATTCTCTTATCCCACACCAAAAGTCTTCAATGTATTTATGTACCCTGCTTCCTAGATCCGTTGCGGTGTCAGCCTTTACCTTCCATTCATTTAATATAACTGATGTGTCTACACCTCTTTCGACTGCTTTCTTTTTTGACCAAAATTCCTTATTGAATGGCTCTTTGAAAGTTTTAAGAAGAGTTGTAACGGAATCATATTTTACTCCTCCGTATCGATAAACGTGACTTTCCTCATGAAATGTAAATCTACCGTCCTTGAAGAATTCAAGTTTTCTTTCTATTTCAATTTTCTTTTTATCTAATATTTCCTGCATATTAGAATAAGCTGATTATAGAATTCCATTTTACCATTATGGTTATTATAGCCGCTATTTCAGCAATAAATCTAAGTATCCACAGTACACTTATATGTCTGAACAAGAACTGATAAACAACCAGATATGCCTCCTCATTAGTTCCGGCAACAGGTTCTATTCCCATCGTTATTAATTCCTCTAAATTTAGAGATTGGAGGTAGGTGTTTATTGGCTTAACTTCATTTATCACAAAAGAAGGTCTAGATTCCTTTGGCAAGTCGGTTGCAAGTAAAACTTCGAGTGGTAAATTAATGACAGTGTAAATTCTGTTTATTTTATCAATTCTCAAATTTTTAGCTCTCCAGATTGGACTTAATCCCTCCTCCGCCTTTATTGTTCTAACATACTCCTTATATAAGGAAATCTCTTTGATTACTTTAAATATTCTAAACATAATAATACTTTATTTATTATAGAAGAAAACAAATCAATGTTTCCCTTCCATTATTTTCTTTATTTTATTTCTTGCCCTTCTTATTCTTGTAGCAATAGATCTTTTCTTTATACCGTACTTCTCTGCTATGTCCTTATATTTCATATTATTGATTTCTCTGTCTATCATAATATCTCTATAAAGATCAGGAAGTTCCCTTATTTCGCTAAGTACTGATTCGTAGATGGCATCCATATCATTTTCCTCACTCATAAAAGCATAATTGAAGTCATCCTCCATATTATATACACCACCCATGTCACCTATTGTATTTTTCTCGGAAAGAAACTCAATTTCAATATCGGTTCGGTTATTATACTTTTTTCTTGACTTTAAAAGAAGCAGGGACTCGTTTCTAGCTATGTTATAACACCATGTGGAAAAATTTCCTCTGTCATCATTATATTGCTCTATCTTCGTCCATATTTTTGCCATTGTATTAAGAAATGCATCCTCCGCTAATTCTTGTTCCTTAAGAATAAGGTAACAGTGATTTAGTACACCTGGTCTTAATCTATCAAATAAATTTTTAAATGACTTGTCAGTCTTTTGTGTGATGAAATCCTCTGCTAACCTCTGAATGTTCTTCTCTTTTCCTTCCATATTTATTTGATGTTTGATTTTACTATTTCAATTCCCGCTTCTGCTAAAAATGCTATAGATTCAGGTTTTCTATAAACTTCAGAAAATACCACTCTCTTTATATCAGATTGTATTATTAGCTTGGAGCATTCGTAACACGGGGACAATGTTACATAAAGGGTAGAATCTACCGAACTCTGAGTTCCTTTTGCTAATTTCGTTATTGCATTTGCTTCCGCGTGCAGGACCGAACTTAATGTGGTATCTGGGTCACTTTCACAAACATTAGGGAATCCTTTTGGTGTTCCGTTATATCCGTCAGATATTATTGATCTGTCCTTAACTATTAGACAACCAACCTGCATTCTTTTGCAATATGAATTTTTAGACCACACTGTTGCCATTTCAAGATATATAGAATCTCTTCTTGATTGCGCAGGATCCTTATCTATGGGTGACTCACAACAGGAATATACCTCGTATCTTCCTGCAGATATAGGTGTTATTGACCAGTAAGGTATTGATAGAAATTCGGCATCGACAAAGTCCAAATTTGTGTAGATATTCTTTGTTATTACTCTTTGCATTTTCATCGATTATATATTATGATGCAAATATAAGAAAGTTTCCCGGTAAATAAAAATTTTTTATTAAAAAGAAGTAAAATAATTAAATTCTTTTGGAATTTGGTCTAAATGGTGAGTCCATAGGTGAAACGCTCAGAGGACCATTTAGAGCATTTAATATCTTAGATAGAACATCAACAACCTCGCTCATGTCTACCTGACCGCCACCACTACTTGGTTCACCCGATCCACCAATTCCAGCAATTCCCTTAGCCACATCACCAATGGCAGATTTTGCGCTATCACCAATTCCAGATATAGCGCTTCCTATACCAGATTTTGAAGTTATATCAGAAATACCTTCCATTACGTTACTACTACCCGGGTTTGCATTCTCCTGTTCAGTAGATTTGGGTTGTGACATTTTTTTGGAAAGAGATGGTATTGAATTTTTTATTTCAGGAGCATTAGCAGGTCCCATTAATTTTGGCATTTCTGTTTTACCAATAGCACCCAATATACCGGAAGCAGCACTAACACCAGCCCCAGCGTTACCCATTAATTGAGGGGGTACAGAACTAAGCAAGCTTGCTCCCTTATTTACCATACTGCCTACATCAATTGGGCTCTTTTCTTTTGGAGCTTCTTTTTCTGCTTTTTCTTTTTTTTCGCCCTTACCAAATATTTTGGAAAATAAACCTTGCTTTTTATTCACAGCTTCAGGTTTTTCAACGTCTGCTTTTTTTGCTGCGGATGCAGGTGCTGTAGCAGGCGGTGCAGCGGGGGAGGCTTCATTCTTAGTAGCTGGTTTACCTAGCTTCTGTATATCCTCCATAGTGAATGTATCGGATTCCTTAGCACCCTTATAATTATCAATGAAGTACTCAAGCTCATCATTAAGCTCAGCTGGATCTGAATAAAATTCAGGATCTTCTTTTAAAAGCTCGCTTCTCTTTGCATCGATTTCCTCCTTGGAAGGATATTTAGCACCTTTTTTTTCTTTAACTTTGGATTTAATTGATGAAGGGTTGCCTGATAATATGGCCTCGGTTTTATCATTTGGTATTACTGTGGTATCTTTCGGAAGATTAGCAATTTCCGGTCCTTTTTCTCCCACCAGGTAAGCACCAGGATTTTTAACCACACCACCACTTTCGAATGCACCAAGTAGCCCCTTGCCCATCTTACCAATGGATCCAGAAACAATATCCTTTATTCCTCCTCCTTTTGTTAAACTCGAAACGTCCAAATTTTTAAGATCACCTAATCCGCCTTTCATGTCTGCTAGTCCCTTAAGATCTATTCCCTTTATACTTTGAGTTAAATCTTTAAAATCTAGTTTCTTTAAATCGGTGCTAAGTCCCTTTATATCAAGATTCTTTAATCCGTCACCAAGACCTTTGAAATCGAGTCCCTTTAAATTCTTCGAAAGACCATCAAAATCCAATCCCTTTAGGTCCTTTGAGAGACCTTTGAAATCCAGACCCTTGATGCCATCAGTTAGTCCCTTTATATCAAATCCAGTAAATCCTTTAGCTACTGAAGATAGTTCATCCTTCAGTCCCTTAAAATCAAGTCCCTTTAGGCTATCTAATATTTTGGCCTGATCCTTTGCTCCCTCCTTATTTTCCGATTCATTTTTTTCAGTAAGCTCGGAGGTTACAGTTGTATTCTTTTTCATCTCGCCGGAAAGTTTCTCAACATTCCTGCTAAGATCCATTATTTGAGAAAGTAATTTTTGATCAGTTGCCATAGTATACTATATATTTATTTCGTGAAGCTAAATAACTGTTTAACCCCATCTCCAGCTTGTATTTCCGCATTTTCAAGTTCTATTGCGGAATTAAGTTTATCCAGGAATATTTGATATTCGTAGAATGGTATACTCTCCAACCATAACATATCGACCGAATGTTCGTTATGCAATCTAAACTTTATTTCAAAGTAGTTCTCCAAAGATATCTGAAATAACGAAAAGAGATCTGAGTCCGGAGGGAAAGGCGATGTCTGCAATGGCCTCCTCACCACAGGCTGGACAATTCACCTTAACTTCAAGGATAGTTCCAATCTTTATTTTTTCAGACAATTCGAAATATAAACTATATTCCTCTTTGGTCCAATAATCGGATTCTCTCATCCTTAGATATATTGACTCGTTTGTTAAATCTCTCCATTCACCGAATATGAAAGGAGCAATTTTAAGAAATCCGTCATCGATAGGTCTTTTTTTGTTAGCGCAATCGGTTATGAATTCACTTATTTTCTGATTGACACCTATACTAGGAACAAACATTTCTATTCTTTTGTTTATTTTTTTGATGTCAAAAGTAAAGCCTTTAGTTTCCTGATTATAATAACTAATTATTCTATCGTCCAGTTCATAGGAACTTAAAACACCGGTTCTTAATTCTATACCTTCACCTATCGTGCATTCCTTAGTTTCCTTACATTTTTTCTTTGGCTTAAGTAAAATTGAATTTTCTCCTCTAGTAAATGTTAAATCTCTTATTGCGAGAATCAGAAAAAATCTATCCTCCTGTTTTAAATCCCTATATGACACCACGCCTTCACCAGGAAAATCAATTCTAAGGCATCTTTCGAGCACGTAGCTTAACTTTTCTTCTATATCCAATCTATCATCTTCGTCGATCATTGAAAAGTGTCTTATCTCCTTTACTTCAGCCGATCTGATTGCCATCTTTGTTCCGTTGGGATAGAATAATCCGCTTGAAGGTAATATGGAAACCGGTACGTTTTTCCATCCGGTATCAAATGCAGGAGCTTGTGATATACTCTGAGCCTTACCAAAAGAATTGGTCTCACTTATTTTTCTAGAATCTATATGATTTTGCTCAATGTATGATTGCTCTCTATTTGTGTTAATTTGTTCGTGATTAGCTGGGCGATCTTGTGGCTCGATTTTCTGATCCTGATAGATAGGTTTGATTATAGATGGATCCGGTTTTATTTCAGGTTCGTATTCTATAGAAGGCTGCTCCATAACGACAGGTTCCTCCGTTTCAGATTCGGTTTCTAACGAATCTTGATTAGGTGTTAGGTAATTTGAAATTAAATGATCCGAATATTGATCAACGGGATCATCATACACAAATTCACTAGCATCCTCTCTTCTTCTGAGTATTTCTTCAGGTGACATATTATCCATAAGGGTTGTTTTTTATCTATATAACTAACAACAAAAAAAGAGACCAATTTTTGATCTCTTTTTTTATATGTGCAATTTTATTATATAAATAAATCTTCCCAATAATCACAAACCCAAGATGTAGTAATGGTGTATATTGATGGATTCTCATAATCAAGTTCCATAGAATTTATTGCTTCAGAAATGAAGCATGAAGGGATTCTAATTCTTCTAAATACATCACCATGTTTATTAAAGATTGATATAGAAATAGAACCAACGTAATCGTTCTTTATACCCATTGCTCCAGTAAGAGGATTATATATTAAATCCGACCATTGTCTAAGTATCTTATAAACAGTCATGGAATTAGAATCATTTAGATTCACCTCAAATTCCATAGTTAATGTCATGTCACTGGTTGAAGGCTCGCCACCAGCATATCTTCTGGTTGCAAATTTATAATGCTGATCTACGGCTGCATTAGGAGCAATATCAACATTAAGTCCAGTTATTGATTTAACCTGTTGGGCTAATATACTTTCACCATGGAAAGAAGTATTTGCAGCAACTATTGCAGAAGGAGGATTTATAATAACCTCAAACTGATTAAGATAAACAGGTTCAAAGTTTTTTATACCTGCTCTAGAGTTTGTAAAATGTGGTAATCCAGCCATTTATAATAATTATTTTATATGAATAAATCTTCCCAGTAATCAACCGCCCAAGGGAAAGCATCTATTTTATAGATCTCGGTAGATGTATAGTTTAAATTCATTGGGCTCAAAGCTTTAAGAGGAAAACAATCTTTACATGTTATTCTTCTGAAAACATCACCATGTTTATTAAAAATAGAAACCACTATTGTACCAACATAATCATTCTTTATACCCATCGCTCCAGTAAGAGGATTATATATTAAATCCGACCATTGTCTCAATGTTTTGAAGACATACATAGAATTTTGATCATTAAGATTGACACTAAAACTAAGACTAAGGTCCATATAGGTTTGCTCAGGTTTAGCTCCTGCATAATTCCTTTTAGCGAATTTAAACTTCTGGCTTACTGTGCCTGGATTTTTATCAAGTGCAAGTCCACCAACCTTAGTAACATGCTGCAATAATATTGGTCCACCAGCAATAGCGGATGGAGGTATAATAGTAACTTCAAACTGGTTTAGATAAACTGGTTCAAATTTATTTATAGATGATAGCGAATTCTGATAATGTGATAAGCCGGCCATAGTTAATTATATTTATTTATTGAACTGGCGGATTTACACAAACTGTATAAATCCTCCAGAAGCGATTCCACCTGTTCTAGTAACAGTAATTCTATTAATGAATTTTTGTATACCTCTAGCTGGTTCTACTATTATATCTATTATACCCATGTTCATATCAATTATCGCAGGGGTATTATTCGATGAATCCATTATGGTTTGGTATGCATAGATACCACCACCAGCTCTAACACCATCAAGGTAATTATCAACAAGAGTTTTAATTTCTAATCTTATTGAATCCTCGTTGAAATCAAATAAGTAATTTGCTAATATTTCTTGTACGTCATTTTCTACACTAATAAGTAGATCTCTAACGTGTACCAAGTTGAAAGCAGAATTAACTTGTTGGTAAGCAGTTTGGTTACCCATTATAACAACACCAATACCTCTTCTTTTAACGATTGGATTGATACCAAACGGTTCAAGATTTGCTCTATCCTCATCAGTAAAATCATATTCAACACCAACGATATTACCACCGCTTAGTATACCTCTTTTTTGTCCAGCTACAATTGCATAAGGTTCACCATTAGCAAATTTTCTAATGAAATTATTAGATACAAGAGCTGCAGGAGGTACATTTATATTTCTATTCGAATCTCTCATTGTTATGAAAGGAGAATAGAATGCACAAAACTTAGCTCCATCAGCCTCCTTAGGTAATCCAAAGGTATAGCTAGGATTAAGAGATAAGTTACCACCATCCACTATATACGAAGTATTTAAACTTGGATATGGATTTGGAGCGGTAGGTGCATTAGTAAATCTAGGATCCGTGCTTTCTCTAAATTGTGCCATCGAAGGGGCATTTATTATAGCTAAAGCTTGTTGCCTTAACATTGCAAGTCTACTAAATTGATATTTGGATTCAGGCAAGATTTGTCCGCTAAATGTGTCAACGATGTATCTAAAAGATATTATATCTTTAGCAGCTAATGTTTTAGCTATATTTGTTTCATATAGAACATCAAGTATATCAGTTAATCTAGCATCGCTTCCATTTGGTCTATGTCTTTCGTTCATAGTAAACCCTTTAAGATATGTGAAATCGAAAGATTTTGTGAATTGAGGTATAGATTTGAATTTCTGTACTCTGACACCAACACCGGAAGTATAGTAAAGTATAGGTCTAGTTGAAATTACTTTATACACACCAAATGTAGCAGTTGATGCAACAGTTTTAATTTTAGCCAATCTGCTCTGTCTGTTACCAGCCAAAGGTTCGCATATATCTAAGTCCGTTGAAACTATAAGATCACCTACAGAGAATGGCACATTTCCTTGTGAATCCTGAGGAACTAAAAATGTCGTAACATCAACTCTTGTAACGTCAACGTAATCATTTATAGATCCAACTTGTGAAACTATATCTACTTTTTGTGCGCTTACTGGTAAACCAACATTATTTGAAGCATAGCTAGTACCAAAGTCAGCTATATTTACTATTGAATTTTCTGGTCTAGCTGGTTGGCTGTATGCTCTAACATAGGTTAAACTAAATTGATCCTTATCAATAGTATTTTCAAAAGCTAATGCTTGTTCAGGATTTCCTGTTGAACTAGTCCATATCGAATCGTCGTTCTCTATTTCTGCAAATTTATAAGATTGGTATAGTGGAGAAGCGTTATATGCGATAAGTGTTTTAGCTATTCCTAAAGGTGCACCTGGGCCAGTTACGCCATTGATGTTTGTAACATCAATTCTATCAAAGTAATCGGAATTACCGAATTGATAAGACTGTGTGTATAATGGTTGGTTACTTCCGGAAGCTCCAGTATTATAAGAAATCACCTTGTATACAGGACTAACCGTTACACCCTGCGAAACATAGGCATCAGTATCCAGAGGATGACTAAATAATATTCTAAGCTCGCTGCCAGCATCAACAGTACCAGTAATTTTAAGTTTGATAAAATCTGCTTCATTAAATTGATTAATTAAAGCTCCAGTTAAACCAGATGCTGTATAATGAACCACACCCAGTATGAATTTCTGATCGTCAGAAGAATTGACAGACACAAAATCCTTTAATGCAAGTTTCTGTGCAGCAGTATTGAAATACCCAGCAGCTCCTGTTAATCCAGATGTTTGCAGATAATGTAATCCCCCATATTTTAAGGAAGGATCATACGGAGCAAAAGCACCAGTTGCCACACCAGCAGTAGCACCTATAACTACTCCACCACTTGGACCGGGTGCAGTTAATTTATATAGTGTTCCGACACTCATACCAGATGTATAAGCCGTTGCTCCAGTAGCATCAAAGAAAGGTCCAGATCCAGTTAAACCTACAACCTTTTGAGTGTACAGATAATCATTCTGAAGTGCTTGGTCGTAACTTAAAAAGTTTATTCTAGGATTTGGTAAATCTCTATCCCCAGTTAATTCATCGATAAGGTGATTACCAACAAGATCTATTCTAGATGTATTTTCGCATAAAGCATCAAAAGCTTTAGCATCGATAGCACAGAATAACCCGCTTGAAGGCGTATTATTATTTATTAAAGTTTGTATGTACTGATTGACACCATTAAGATCCACGAAATTTGGAATTATTGAACCTGTTATGGATTCAACTATTGAAACGTTAGGATTAGCAAGGAAAGAATCTATTCTGCTCTTGATAAATCCATTGTTTGTAAAATATGTACTCCAAAGAGGATCTAAAGAAAGAGCCGTGTAATTTGTCCAGTTTCCATAAACTGCAATAACGTCCACAAAATAGTCAGACATGTAATCATATGGATGCATAAAGCTAGGAACATTATTAGCACCGTACCAATCTATTGCAAATATATTATATCCAAGTAATGGTGCAGTTGAATCGGTAGATTTCCTAACAATTATACTCATCGGAGATTTTCCAAGATTGGTTAAACTAAAAAGTTTACCCTGGTCAGCTACACTTAATGTTGCTAAGAAATACTGAGGATCTGCAAACCAGAATCTCTCTTTGTTATAGTATGAAGAGTACAGTCTGTTTGTTACTACACCGTTATATTCCTCAGTGTCTACTGAGAACGCACGATACGTAACTTGATCGGGATCAGCACTTTCTAAATCATCATTCAATTTTAAAAGATTCAATGCGAAAACTGGTCCAGCGTTCAAACAAGTTAAGATGGATCTTTGGAAGAATGATCCTCTATTTTCTAGAGAACCGTCGATATCTCCAAATATTGATATCATTGTTGTTGCGTCTGGTATATAAACCGGCGTATTGAATGGGCCCTTATTAGAGAAACCCACAACTAATCTAATAGTTTGAGATGTTAGGATCACGTTTTGTGACGCGTCAAATTCAAGTGTATAAACTCCAGATGCTCTAAACTGAGAGTAGTCTATTTTTACCTTATTTGCCATTATTATTAAAGATATTTTTGCTTCTGATCTATATATCGAAAAGAAAATTGGAATTATTGGGAGACTTCTGTTTTGATTTTAAATTAAAGCAAATTATTGAAGTCACTGTAACCTCTACCCTCCTTGGTCTTAGGTCCTTTTGTAGTTTCCTCTTCGGACATCATATCGCCCTCAAGTTTTCTGAGAATCATATTTTTATATGGATTATCATTCTCAAGTTCGTCAAACATTTCTCCGACCATCTGATTGAATTCATAGCCCTCAAATATTCCTGATAGATTAACAAGAGTCATCGCTACATCGTCGTGTCCGCTCTGACTGGAATATGTTCCTCTATTATTTAAACCAAAAGTAAAAAGCTCAGGTACAGTCCATTTCTTTTCGTTTATCATTATCTTTCCCTCTTTGATTGTGCTTCTCAGTAATTCACAATACTTCATTTTATTCTTCTCGTTATACTTTATGCCGACCTTCATAACCCTTGCTGCTTCGGTATGCTTAGTAAAAAGAAACATTTCATCGAAGAAATCGTCCTTAGCAATCATCTTATCATAAAGCAATTCACCTTTAAAGTTCATCTCTAAAGCTATCTTAACTCTATCAACACCTATTATATTTAAGCAAAGTATCTGTAATATTTTGAGGGTGTCTTCCAATTTTATTTCATTGTCTCTGAAGATGCCAACTTGTATAAGCCCAAAAAAATCGGATTCGTCCTCGTATTCAACAAGGGATTCTATAACTGATTTAGGTAGTGGTGTCACTTTAAATATACTCATAACAGTATAATCACCACTTCCCCCTCCGCTAAGATCTATCGAAATAACAAACTTCTTTCCTGGTTCGTCACAAGTGTCAGTATCAAATTTAGGATGCCAAACTAGATTTTCGTAATTCACACCGGAGTAATGTAACTCGGAAAGTTCCCTCCATGCGTATTCAATCTCGTTGGTTCTGATCTTTCTCAATTCCTCCGATCCTAGTAATAAACTTGAGGAGCTAAGAAATTGATTACCATATTCCTGATTGAAAAGTTCCTGGCTACCTAAGTTACCTATCTCCCTTTGTCTCCATGCTTCATCCCTTCCTGGTACTTGCCACCAGTCTACTCTAATTGGGTTGAAAGTATTATCACCAGTTAAAGCATCACGATAAATCTCATAAAACTTATTCATACCATTCGGTGTGGACGTTATAATGATACGGGAAACCGCAGATGATGAAACAGTCGGATATGTTGATCTAAAGAATGCATCCATAAAATTATCATTAATGTGTGCAAACTCATCCATATAAAGGAAGTGAATAGTAAATCCAATACCGGAAGATTTAGTGGTTGTTTTAGCTAATACTCTACATCCGTTATCAAAACGCATTGTCATAACGTTATTGACTATCATACCAGGTTTAAGAAAAAATGGCAGGCCTTTAACGATTGATTTTATTTTATCCATTAACTCCTCCGCGGTATCACCAACATTGGCAAGTATCATGGCATTTTTGTCGTGATTAAAAAGAAGATACCAAACAAGTATTATGGAGGATGTTATTGACTTACCAACCTGTCTTGGTGCCAAAAATATATTAAATCTATTGTTCTGATATTCTCTAAGTACCGATCCCTGATAGTCCCTAAGTCTTATGTAGTCAAGTCCATTATCAGTCATTACTTTACAATACTTAGCAAAATATGTGACATCCTCCGCACATTTCTTCATCTCCAATAATTCATCTTTGGTATATTCCCACAGAACATTGGCTCTTTTCAATTCCGGATCGTTGTCATGGAAAGGATTGGGTACACTTTTATAATCAAGTCCCTCCTCATCAACCTTTCTCATTAATTCATCAACCCTCTCAGTTGACCAGTTGGTACCCTCGTGTTTTTTATCTATTGATGGTAAAGCCATATATTTTTATTATAGCAAATCATCCTCTATGTAATAATCATCGGGATTTCCACCCTCGTCATTGTTTATCATATTTGGATTATTTGCATCTATTATTTTTTTATCCCTTGCGTTAACCACGGCATTAGTGTCAACTATTACTGGTTTTACGTCAATGACCTCGCTGGATATTATTTCTCTAAGTCCTTCCATTATACCTCGAGTACCTCTTGATTTTATTCCGCCATCGCTGGTTAGTGCTGATGTTGAATATCCATCATTCTCATTATATCTGTCCATACTTAATCTACCAGCCTGAGACTTCTCATCAATCTCTATTCTGGTTTTCTTGTAATTAGCCTCCATCTTTTCAAGATACGTTTGGTAATCCTTAGGCATCTGCATTATTTGTGATTGCAATTGGGCAAGAACTTCATATAATCTAGGGTGGGAATTACCCATGTCTATTTCCTCTATTATCTTTGTAATTGCATGCTGAGCAGCTTTAAGTTGAAACATCATGGACGATATGTTTATGGCATCAGCTTTTCTTTTTCTATCCACGTGAGAAGCCTCCTTGGATGATTCAAGATCAACATAGAAATCAGTTATTGCATCAAGCAATTCTGTCGCGTCAGCGTATGCGGACGACTTCTCGCCGGCAACATCCATCATATCAGACGATCTCATTCTCGGTAGCTCGTCAGTATTAGGCATGAGTACATCCTCCAAAGATTCCTCCATTATTATGGAGTCTAAACTCTGTTTGATTCTTTCCTCGACAACCTTCTCCGGCTTTGGTTTTCTTCTTGGCATAATTTATTTATTTCTTGCGAATTTAGGCGATGTTAATAAAGGTTTAGCGTTATCTATTATGTGTGCTAGCTGTGCATCTCTCACAATATTCTGATTTAATACCGTTGATTGATTGTCTATATCTATCATATTCTTAAATAATCTCACATTACTAAGGTATATTGGACCAGTATAAATCTTGTAAGAATTATTATCAGTCAAGTAATAAGCACTTAATTTATTAGTTTCAATATCTGAAGGGGCAGAGAATACTATATGTGATGTGAACATTCTTGAATCTTCATGAACAATTGCTAGCTTACTTGATTGCTCGTTAGGATTAAGTGGATCATAAGTCATTTTCCATATATTGGAAGCTATCTGTTTGTATACATTAGAGAAGTTTATTACAATGCCGTACCATTCGCCATATTCAGGTTTAAACTGGAGAGGTGTATTTATGATGGTGTCATTAAATCTTACAACTAAGCTTCCCTCACCCAGGAATTGATTTCCGTCCTCGTCAGCAACTCCGGAATGTATGATGTCAGCTCTAAATCCCTTTATGACAGTTTCAGTTTCGGCATAAAGTCCGCTTATTAAATTTCTGCTTTGTGCTTTCTGCATTTTCCATGCTATTGGGGCATTAGCAAAATCGGTGGAAAGATTCTCAACAGTAAATGTGTATTCATCAGCCACATCAATAACTTTATATCCACCGCTGTGTTGTAAATCACCCTTTATTGCAACGTAGCCTTCAGGATTCGTGTCATAAGAAAGCCAAGGCTCCAGCTTATGTTTTCTAGGATGGCTACTAAAAACTAGAGTGTCAGAGCTGCTGCTGATTAGATTTATATTGATGATGGAATTTGGCCTCTTTAACATCTGCTGGTTATCATAAAAATCTCTAAGATTAAACCATGCACTATATGATAGCTCCTCACTTGCTTCCAATTTAGGTAGCATTTTATACCTTACTGCATTCCTGTACATCGATGGTGCGGAATCAAATTCATAATCATCAACGAATGCTCCCAATAAATCATAATAATTATTAAGAACTATAGTCCAGTTATTATTTAGATCGTATCCAACTATTGGTAAATTCTTATAGATGTAAGATCTGATAGGATCCTGTGTCAGTTGATTGTTTGTTGTTGCGTATTGTTGAGGTTTAGATAATTTCAATTCCTCGTCTCTAACTTCCTCGCCAAATAACGATTCCGTTGTTAGCGATATACCATCAAGTTCCTCTTTGTGTGCAGGATCAAGGAAATACGTATTACTTTTCGGATTATATTTTTTAAGCTCCATTTTAAAATAAACAGGTGCTTGCATGAAATCTCTAAAAAGGTATGTTGAATTTATCTCGTAGATTCTATTGGTCAAAGGGAAGTATATTATGTCCCTCTTTCTTGGCTGCGAGCCCCTACCGAAGATGGATTCGAAATATCTTTTGTCCATCTGAACCTCGAATACATCCTCAAACTGTAATCCAAAAGGATCAAAGTTAATCTTGTTATCTGGGAATTGATTCTGATTCACCATTATCTTAACACACTTCTCGGAAACAACATTAAATAATGTGTATTCCTTTAAAACAACATCCTTACCTCTCGCCTGTGGTTGAACTGAATAGTAATTCGCATCAAGACCAAATAACTTATTTACCATCAGACTCAAATCCTTGTAGATATTCAGTGCCTTGTTGACAGCGTATGGATTAAATGTAAATTTGCAATCTGAGAAAACAACTGGTCTATCTGATATTTCATTAGAACAAGTTGGTGCAGGTTTTCTTATTGGAATTTCCGGTGTTTCCGCATAATCAACATCGATAAGAAAAGATATTATTATTATGGATGGATCTATCGGCTCGTCGCTGTGATAAATTACTGTTCCGTCGTCATTATGTAAAACTGAGGTGAATCTAAATTCAGGATAGAATTTATTATTCGGATCGAGCTCGATTGCAAATATATCAGAAAAGTTATTTGTTAATCCCCTTAATGCAGTCCCGACGTTTGCCCACAAAGACCACGTTTTACCATCTATGCTATATCTAAAATCTATCGAAATGTCATCAGCATCTATTGTTGGTTCAGTATTATTACTTTGGATAGCGTCTATTATCCATCCTTTATATCTTATAACATTCTCGAATGGTTTATCCCATGACAATACCCTGTAATTACCTATATACGTGAAGTTTAAGGCACTATCGAGTTGTTCCATTCTCAAATCATAATAGGAAGGGCTTTCACATGGCATATACATCGTATTGCCGTCGATAACGACCTCATGAAATCCGCTGCATCCAATTTGTTGGGCTCTAGCTAGGGCTGCTCCTGATGTGCTGTAGATGTTACCTGTGGATGAATCAATTATCTTGTCAGTGTTCTGTAGCCCGTCATGATAAGCATATCTTGGATCGGATATGTTATACTGCTCACCGTTACCGTTATATACTGGCTCGCCTTTCTTCGGAAATCTATTTTCAGGATAAAAACTCATTTTGATCTAATCTTTCCCTTATATATCAAAATAATAAAATACGTAACCACTAAATACTAAAAAAGGACCCGATAGGTCCTTTAATGTAAACTGATGTGTTCAATTACTGCTTTACGAAAACACCAGAGGCAAGATCCAATCTGCCAGCTCCATACTGCGTGGTTATTCTGATCTCCATTTCCTCCTCTTTTTTAGATATGATTGCTGATTGCTCATATAGCTCAGCAAGCTCCTCATTAAGCATTTTGAAATCTCTCTCATAGAAAGATTTCTGAACATTTAATCTGCCAACTTTAACAACATTTTCAGTTAAGCTGTCTTTTAGAGATTGTATTTCCAAAAGCAGGTCTTCTGGCAATTTAATTTCCTCGTTCTTATTTTCTTCGTTCATATAATTTATATTTACTATTTATATTGGTCAATTGGTAATTGTTTCAATTAAGATTAAAAATTAACATCCAAGTCCAAGAAGTTCTAAGCGTAAAGAAGTAGAAGTAACAATTGTACACGGGAGACCACATATAATTACACTATTATCGGGGCTAACAAGGGCAGTAACTGTTTGTCCGTTACAATTCGTATATGTGCAAGATGATTCTATAGTGGGAGAAGGATTTGTTAATCGAACTGTGTAACACTGAGATAGATTAGTGGTACATTGTGTTGCTATCAGAGACTTTCTACCAAATGGTCCCAAGTCAATTGACTGCTCCTCGACACAATACTCAGCAGATGCCCCACCTGGTCCAACGTTAATATAAAATGTCTGATCACAGCCGCATAATTTGAATGATATTGTACTTTTACCACCTATAGTACTAAATGTGTATGAGTTACATACAATTGGGCAAGGTCCTTCAGTAAATGTAAATGAATCATAATCGGATTCTGGATCAACCGACCATGTTAAAGAATACGGTGGAGTAGTACACGAGGCTGTTGCGGTGGCTTGTGTTTGCCATTGACCTGGTGTGAACCATTTTTGTATGGACCAAACCCCCGCATCGCAAAGAATTTGCCATTCTGGTGGGCTAAACGGATAGCCATAATTAAAGTATCCCGCTGTATTTTCCTGAAGGTATAGAGTTGTTGTTGTTTCACCACCGGTTGTTGCAATTAAACAACCTTCAGTATTTGTAACTGTTGTGCTACCGCAAAGAATAGTAAATTCTTTATCCCAGTATCCAAGTAGATCCCCATTGTGTGAGAAAGCTAAGACACCATTAATCCAAAGATTCCACTCGAGGTCAGCTCCATCATATTCAATGTATATACTACCGTCAAAATTTTCAAATTGACCCGCTATTGTATTCCAGGTTAATGGGACATACGTTGTTAACCCATCTGCTGTATACGTTAATATAATACCAGATAAATATTGATTACATGGATTACAATGACCCAAAGTAGTTGAAAAATATGGGTATTTCTCATTGAATGCGGAAGTATCACCAATGGTCCAATCACCTACAGGAGCTGATGTTATTGGAAGACCAATCGTAAAAAGTGGTGTCGCTCCACCTAAAGGAACTGCACCATAGTAATATAGCTCCCACTCAGAATTTGCAGTATTATAATAAATATAGTATTTCCTTGGAGCATCAATGTATCCTATGGTATCGCCAGAAATTCCTGTTGAACTTACTGGAAAAAATGAAATGTTTAAACCACATGCTTCACCGGGATCCCCTTTTGCGCATCCACAAATAGCTGGTGGACAGCCGCATATGGTTTCTGCTTTTTGGTTTTTCTCATTCCATTTCCAATTTCCAATAGGTTCTGTTGAGACCAATGTACCTAGTGTGCCCACTACCACCCCGAGGCTCATTATATTTAGATCCCATTCACCTGGATATAATATAGGTTCAATCATTTGATAGTAATCTCCGGAATCATTTAGTGGTTCAGAATTCCATACTCCTGTTTGGGCATCATAAGAAAAACATATTTTAGTTGTTATCGATGTTTTTAAACCATCCGGTCCCCATGGAATATCTTCAGTAATTCCTAATATTATTCCAGTGTTGAAAATGCTACATCCACCAGGGCAACACGTTGCAATCCATGCACATCCGTTAAATTCCCAAAACTTTCCATTAACGGAATATTGGTCTCCAGTGATTGGGCCTATGGGCCATGAGATTAAATCAGCCATTGTTATTGTTATTTTGTTCAGGTTGTGAAGGCTCTACAGGATGGGATGCTGTTTGTTGCCATATTCTTTTGGCTTCTATCAATAAGCTCATACCAGATTTAAACACACCTTTTGTGGTTCCGCCTGATGGTGATTCTTTTGCTGATTTATTTTTATTTCCACTGGAATCTTTACATGAAGTGCATGCCATATTCTACCATTTATTTTTAGGACAACTCTCTGTTGAAAGTCGAGTTTTTTGTTTTATATAGCACGTACAAATGGTGCATCTTTTGCCCATTCTAAATGGACATGCTTCGCACACCTCTCTTCTGCTTTTTAATATATATCCATCGACTATTTTACCCCAGCGGATAAAAACGATCATGGCTTTTATAAATCTTAGAATTCTCATTAGCAATCACCAGATGTTAGAGTTAATGTGCCTACTAGTCCACCTTGGTCATATGCATATGGTGAATTAGCAATTAGAGCAGCAGAAGTGTAAGAAGTAACACCAGCTAACTGGTTTCCGTATCCATCGATATCTATAAAATATTGATATCCCTCCCAATTCAAACGTATCACCTCGTTGACCCCATTCCATCCAACCCAACCTTTAAATTTATCCGTGCAATTAATTAAGTCCCCAATGGTATCATAATAAACAGGCACCATTGTGGCTGAGTTACCTTTAAAAGTTGCACACATTCTCGAGCATCCAACATCACCACAATAGATATCAAAAGCATCACCCTCTCTTACAGGAACCCAATCATGATTAAATAATCTCTCTCTAAAACTTCCTGGGTGAATATTAAAACCGATGACTTCCAGACCAGCACCAAGATCTGCGGAAATAGTTACATTAGTCCCATCAAATTTAACAGCAACTGAATACCATCCCCATTCTGATCTAATGTACGGGTTGGCAGAATAGTAACGATCATTAACAGGATCCCATGTTAAATAAATCGGAGACCATTGAATATCCAGAGAGTACATCAACGTGATGCCGTCCCTATTTGGATAGCATTCAGTTGCACATTCTCCCAGGGTAAATGTTGCACCAACCTGCTCGTTGGTTGAAAGCCATTCGCTACCCGATATTAGGGCATTTTGATTTGGCGCTGCATTAATTTCCCAACCAGTGTTATTGATGGCAGCTTCATACATGTCCCATACAGGAATTGGAATGTTATTCGATTTATAGATTAGTGATACCTCGTTACTGTTTGAATCCCATCCGTTATATCTGACAGCTTGTGAGCCATTAATAATATCTGCTATTGAATCATATTCACTTGGATACAGAGTATACGGTCCTATCTCAGAAATTCCCACAGGCACAATTCCAAGATTCCTAGTGTCTACGCATAATTGACTATATACTAAACCACATTCTATTTGCACTATAGAAAATTCACTGGCCCATTCCGGAGATGAACTCACGAATATTGCTTCCAATATATTTGCTGTCGAAGATGTTGCAACAATGAGACCATTACGGGATATTATAAATTTCCATTGGGATCCTGTCCATTCAATCACCATTGGCTCCATGATGAACCCATCATATCTATTAAGATTACTGTTCCACGTAAAATATGAAACACCGTACCCGTAAATCAAACTGCCTTTCTTCTGAGAATAAATCACAGATATTCCGGAAATCTCAGGGTCGCATATGACTGCGGGTGGACAACAGGTTGAAACCCATCCACATCCATCAAACACCCAGGTATTTCCTAATTCGGAAGTAAAAATAGCATTTGGTAGAGGATCTAAAGGCCATTGCATATATCTATTAACTGGCATAATTTATATTATTTTTATATGTTATAGTTATTCGCATCTAAACACCATTATATATTCTGATGTTGAATTTCCTAAACTGTCAACGACAACTACTTTAAGCATAGTAAATGGTGGATTTGCATGAATAGTTTCATCTAGTGTTAATCCAACCTCAGATAACGAAGTCTCTCCATTAATAAAGCTCCAATTTATTGAATTAGTGCTAGCAAAGGACCATGCATATGAAAAAGGACCCACACCATTTACTGGAGCTGCAGTGAATCCCATAACATAAGTGCTATCAATATTAATTTTACAAAAATTCCGTGTAATATCCACTCTAAAATTTGCTGGACAGCAGGTATGCGTTGGTGTTACCCAAACGTATTGTTTTGAAACATTATCGTATGCATAAACTGCAAGTTCACCAGTTGTATTATTATACCATAGGGAACCTGGCAGCGTAGTTGCAGTTGTTACAGGACATGTTGGCTGATAATAAAAAGTTGCAGTCGGACAACAATCTTGCGATGGAGTTGCCCATGTTCCAATTTCGGTAACTGGGTCAATAACATAAATATATGTTACCCCAGTGTAACTATTGTACCAAATAGAACCCCCAGCCGGTTTTACAGGATCTGGAAATTTACCCGGACAGATTTCTTGATAATAGAATCCTGCACCTCCAGAACCAGTAGGTCCGGTTACTCCAGAGTCACCCTTGCTTCCCATCGGTCCAAAAACAACATCCTTTATTCCAGCACTACCAGGAGTGGCAAATAGTGTATATAGACTTAGGGCAGATGATTTTGGTCTATCTACTTCATGAAGCTGTTCCGATCCATTTCGGTAATATCTAACTTTGTATCCATCATATGTTATACCGTAAACATCATCTACACTTCCGATAGGATATGAGCTAATAGAATTAGTCTCCCAGATATAAAAAGTACCAGAACCATCGAAATAAAATCCGTACTGGAGAATAGTGGGATCGAAAGATCCAGTGGAGCTAGTTATTCCGTAAAATACTACCAAACTTGTGTCAGTTATACTCATCGAAGTAAATACACCATCAATATATCCCTCTTTGGATCTAACTTGGCTGTCGTATGAATTTGGACCAATTAGTTTACGAAATGCAGATGCTGAATTAAAATACTCAGCATACCCACTTAAAACCGGTGTCCATAGAGATGCTCCAGTTAAACCTAAACTACCGGTTGGACCCGAACTACCGGTTGGACCAGTAACACCATTAGATCCGTTGCTACCTGTTGGACCAGTAACACCATTAGATCCGTTGCTACCTGTTGGACCAGTAACACCATTAGATCCGTTGCTACCTGTTGGTCCGGTTGGACCGGTGAGTCCATGCAGACCAATCAGACTATAACTGACATAAAACTTAGTATTATTTAACGGGGAAATGTTGCTTATGGAAACCACAGATATATCATATCTTCTACCACCTGTTATTGTAAATTTACTACCTGTTTTTATTTTATAAACTATCAAATCACCACCATTGTTGGACGAAGTGACGTAACTAGAATAACCAGTACCGGTAAATGTGGAATCCAGAGAGTTTAATAAATAACTGTTGTCGTTACCATACAGATCAAAATCAGAAATATAAAGATAATTATCGGAGCCAACCGTAAGTGCACCCCAAATAGAATTAAAGCCAAATAGCCCACTTGCTATTGTGGTTGGCGAGATACCGCTGCTTATGTATTCATAAGGCAGACCGCCAGGATTGCCAGAATCACCCGTTGCTCCTGTTGCTCCGTTTGATCCAGTAGCTCCGGTAGCTCCTTTTACTACACCGCCACCAGACCCGCCACTTCCTGCCATTAAAATAGCACTATTGTTAGTTATCTTTATGTAAATAGGTTTAACCGGTCCAATGTTGGGTTTAATATTTGTTAAATTATTTACACCGGTTGCTGTATCAAGATATAATATGTCACCGGTAGCACCAGGTAAATCAGGTAGATTAATAACATATCTTCCAGAAGGCATAACTGTTAAATTACCAGGGGTTGGTAAATTTATACCGGAAACAAAACCGAATATTTTATCAACATCCGACTGAATACCCGAATCAACCTTTATAAATTCAGATTTATCATTCACATAAACCGGATCACCACCAGTTAATCCGTTCGGATTATTATTTGGATCTATATAAAAAAAGTTCTGATAATAATTTCTAAATCTAAATCTGGATTCTATATCATTTACCCAATATGAATAATCAGGTAATATACTGCTTTGGCTCTGTATCGGATCTAATATAGGTGCTCCTTCCGAATCAAGGTCAAATATTATCGAAGGCGAAACGTTTAGTGGTGAATTTGTACCTATCTGATCGGAAGAAGATATAAGATTTATGAAATCTGTATCCTCAACAATTAAAACTACCACATCATCATCCAATATTTGATCAATCGCTATAATTCTGAATGTATATCCATTAATTTGTCCCAACCACATTCCAACAGTAATATCACCAGAATTATAAACGTATGGGGTTGGAGTATTTGGATTGGAATGTTGTTGAGTATTAATTTTCATACTAATCTTCCAGCTATAAGGAAATCCATCATACGGATTTCCTGGATCGTTGTAAGTAGAATAAACAGAAGTCCCATCGGAAGTTATGATTCCACTAAGTAACTTCGGTGGAAATATTAATGATCTATTGAAATCCATATTTTAATTTTTTTATGATGTAGCTCCGAATGTCCATATTAATTCAACTGTACTCGACGAATCCGCCCCAGTATTTGCACTATTAACACCATACACAGTGAAGCTACTCATTGTTGAATTAGATGCTAAAGTAAATTGTGATGTTGAAGTACCAACTGGACTTTTTATAAACACATTATAACCGTTAGTTGCATTGGAAGTAAATGTAATAGGTTTAACTGAAGAGTTGTGAGTGACTGTTAAATTATTTCCAGAATTGCTTAAAGTATAGTTCCATGGTGCACCAGTTAAAGGAAGACCATCCGGACCTTTACTATCAATAAATGAGCTAAAGTTTCCGCCATTAAGTGCAGCAGTCACTGAAAAGAAAGGTTGGTAAGCATTTGTTACTGTCGCAAATTTACCATTTGATGAAATTATGGATCCAGCAAAATAAATTCCAGTAGCACCAGTAACACCCGTTCCACCAGCACCAAATACACCTATACCTGATGATCCAGCACCGCCACCCCCGGCAGCAAGACTAACACTCACAGAAGAAGAATCTGTTGCATTAACTATAAAATCGCTAGAGAAATCAACAGTGTTGGTTGGATACAGAACAGTTGTACTATTACTTTTAACCCTTAGACCAGCACCAGTTATACCTCCACTCCAATATTCCAGATCATTCCAGAATGTGTTACCGTCACCTATTTTTATATAAGTTGTGTCTGTTTCATATCCTATTTCGCCATCTAATAATATTGGATTATTAACTTGCCATTTCCCAGAAATGTCTCTTCTTAATTGTAATCTAAATGCCATCTTTTTGTATTTTTTTATATTCCGCTAGCTCCAACAGGAAATACCCCTCCTATTATTGGAGCAACGAATTGTGAATTAGCACCAGAATCGCCACCATCCAATATATCGCTAAATTTTTTACCTAGTGGATTCGTGTTGGTACGAAAATTACCGGAACCGTCCTCAATAGACGTTTCCAATGTTCCTGATTTTTTTATATAATTATTGCCAGTACCAACAAAAACAAGTTGATCATTGGTTGAGCTATGCTCGCCATCAATTATATTGGAACTAAATTTAAGTAAGGTATTATCCGCTCCCATTCTGTTAATTATTTATTACTATATATTCAAAAAATAAATAACTATCAAGAGCTTTTTGAAATTAAAGTATTATATCGTTTGGTCGCTTTAATGTATGCTGACTAAGTACCTGATTGAACTTAATTCCTGCTTGCATAAGATTACCTCTAAACCTTTCAGTGGTGAGATCCTTATCGGGAAGATATGTTTCTATATTTACTGAGAAATTAAATTCAACAAACTGAGGAGTTGATCCGTATGTAAATTCGCTAATCTTAACCATCTCGTATGAATCGGGGAATCCTACCTGGCACGGCACTCTAATACCTTCGTGATCAAAACTAAAAGTATACGTCTTATAAAATGTCTGTATGACCGATTGGTACATTTTAAATGCATCTAACAGGGTATCTGTTTTTATGGAAATACTTAAATTTATTTCAAGTGGTATTGAATTAACATACGATGAATGTGCTTTCATTTCACCCTTGCTATCCTCCTTAGTGTATGTCATTCTGGTGTATTTATTGGTCAGAGCAGCAATATTTATTTCGGAGGATGTAAAATTAACTATTCCTCTTGGTATAACATCATAGTTACCTTCCGCATGTATTTCATCGGTTAAACAGTTTTTATATTCGATATAAAAATCCTGCAAAAATGATTCTCCACCACCAAGAGAAAAGAAGAAAGGAACATACACCTCTAAAACTTGCTGCTGATCATTAACCTGAAGATAGGTTAGTTTTTCATTAAGTGATCTAATGAATGAAATTAATACTCCTCTAAGGAATACGTCGTCCGTGTTAAATTTTTCTAAAAATCCTGACATAATTAATACGTTACTATAACGAAGTTTGTTTTTGTTTTTGTTGTGGATCCGCTTGCATTAGATGCAGTTAACGTAACTGTATAAGATCCGGTTGTTCCATAAGCAACGATAGGATTTCTAATTGTGCTGCCTGTCGGAGAAGCTGATGGACCAAAGTTCCAAACCCATCCAGTGGGTGCAAATTGCCAAGGATTAGCTACACTAGTATCGATAAATGCTACTGTTCCACCAGGAACTATAGCAGCTGGCAATGTACCAGTAATCACGTTATTCGTTCCACTTAATGGCACAATGGGAGATGGCGATACAGTGAATTGCTTAATACCTCCTATGCTAATAACCTTAGTATTCGGAGACAATGTTCCAATCCCCTGAATTCCTATAGAAATGTACATTCCATTAAATAATCCCGTTGTTGTAGTAACATATATCGTAGAACCAGCACTGGTTGCACCAGGTTTAGATGTATACCCAGCGGTAGAACCAGCATATGAAAAATCAGTATATGGTGCAGTTGGTACCGGACCTACCCTGGTAGTTATCCCATCAGGTGTGGAATCAAAATCAGGATAACCAAGAGGTATATTATCCAGTCTACCTGGGGTTTTCTGTTTAATTATAGGAATCTCCGCGTATCTTATTGAAAGAGGAAGATTACTATCATTGAGATATTTAGGATGGCTGAAAGAATCATTATCGTACTGGGTTTTTGTTATAGCAATTACATTTGTGTAATGTAATCTAAGCATTTCCGAACAATCCTTAACAGTAACACTGCTAAGTGTTTTTATAACAGCAAATGATTTAAGTATACCCTCAACACTAGCTGCTATACCTGGGTTATTATATTGAATGAAGAAATAATCAGAAACACTAGGTGAAATGAATAATGGGTAATTTTTTACAGTAGTTGATGTTTCCGGATAAGCTTGAGGAATTTCTACTCTGGGTGCTATGTAACCAGCATTGAATATTCCACCAGTAGTTCCGGGCACAAAACTAGTGGAAGGAACATTTCTTAATTCGGGAATAGTGTCCTTTAGGGCAATAAGCTGATTGTTTAGCTGTCTTGGTGTTTTTGTTATTTTTGGAGCTTTTATTTCCACCGCATCATCTACAATTTGAGCAGATTGTCTAATTCTAATCGGGGTTCCGTTTGTTCTACCTTCTCTCAATTCTTTGTGTTATTTTCTCTATATATCAGAGAATGACACACTTTAAAACTGTTCCCTATTTATGGTAGAAAAATTATTGGTTTTTTTGATATCCAATTTCCAATCGAATATTTCATGTGGCATTGGAGCATGGTTAACAACAAATATATTTAGCCCCATGTCTCTCGAATTTTTCTGGAGTATTCTAAGTATAGATCCAACACCATCAGGATCAACCGAACTAAATAGCTCGTCCAAAAAAAGAAGATTTATAGAACTAAATTTTAATTTCATCAATTTCATTATTGCTATTAGAACAACAAAATCAACCTTCTTCATTTCACCGGTACTTAATGTTGGAATTGGAATTTCCATTCCCATATGATAAACCGTTGCTTTGAATTCCTCGTCGAATATTACCTGATAATCAAGATGTAAAAGCTCCAATAAATCCATTATCTCAGAATTTAGCGAAGGAAGAATTGTTTTTATCGCCATTTGCTTTACCCCTCTTTCGCCAAGTATATCATCTAATGTTTTTATCCAATTGTTCTTTTCAGCTGTTTTAAAAACTTCAGAATCAAAATTCTCCTTATCGTCCTCTAGTCCTTTTATTATTCTTTCAAGTGACGTTACCTGGGACTTGTTATTTTTACTTTCAAGATGCTTAATACTAAATAATATTTCCCTTATTTTATTTTCTATCTTTGAACCTTTCTCGGTAATTTCTTTTTTCTTGGCAATGAGTGAAGCCTCGCTATTTCTTAGATCTATGAGAAGAGCCTCTGTTTCTTCCAATTTGGATTTTTTTTCATCCTTGTCTAATGTTATAGATTCTTTTAAACTCTCGTGAAATTCACCAGCCAATGAACTCTCACACGTTGGACATTTATCAGATTCGTATAATTTTAATCTTCTAGTAAGCTCATCGTGGGATGCTCTAACCTCTATTAAATTCTTTGTAGCATTGCTAACTAAACTTTTAAGGTTCGTTTCATCAACTTTAAATTCATCAACTTTTATGGAGTGTAAGGTCTGCAATTTTTTAAGTGAATCCAGAGTTTCTTTAAGCTTTGCACTCTCCTCGCCAGACTCCTTTTCAACCTCAACCGATAAATCCTCCATCTCCTTATTTGATCTTTCCAGTCCCTTAACTGTAGCTGCTATATTTCCGGATAAATTATCCAATCTCTCCTTTATTCTTTTCGTTTCGCTCTTAAGAGTTTCTCTCATTTGATTAAGAATATGGAATCCAAATATCTTATCAACTATTGCTCTTTTATCTTGCGGACTCATTTTTATAAATGACTTGAAATCATTTATAGAAAGGGAAATGGTATTATTAAAAACATAATAAGGTATCCCAATAAGATCATCGGCAAGGTAATCCTGTATATTTTTATTACCTGCCTGATCATACTTAACCCCATCTATATGCAGTTCAAATAACGAAGGTTCAAGCCCTCTTTGTACGCTTATTACCCTACCATTGTTCTCAAATTCGATACCAACCCACGCATGTCCATTTATACGGTTTGGTATTTCGCCAAGTTTTTTTCCATCCACCTTACCATACAAAGCAAATCCAATTACCTGCGATATCGTACTTTTACCAGCACCATTCTCACCAACTATCTGAACCAGGGATGCAGTTTCATCAAACTCTAGAATTTGTTTTTTGTTTCCGTACGAGGAGAAGTTTCTCCATTCTATTTTGCGAATCTTCATATTAAAGTTTTTGGTCCTGTTCCTGCATAGAAACTATATTATGTAGCTTCGATAAACTTGTTATTATTCTATCTCTTGTTTCCTGCTCAACATCCATACATTTAACATATTCGTGTATGAAATCCATAACATTAAATTGCTTGCCCTCCTCGGCATCAATTATATGTTGAGAAAGATTTGCTGCTTTCCCTGCATCATAAGGATGGAATTTTAATGATCTCTGTGATGATATCATATCAGTTAATATGCCGATTGGTGCTTTTAGAGCAATCGTTGGATCTATCATGACGTCAACAAAATTGTTTCTAAATTTTGGTTCAAGATCACCCGGTGTTAATTCAAGTATGTCATCAAAAAAGAACTTTTTAAATTTAGGTGAAAAATTATTATCGAATATCGTTTCTGACATATCAGATAAATGAAGTAAGGTTACAGACTTCTGATTATCCATATCGGATCTTGTTATTTCATACGGTGATCCAAGCATTACTATATTTTCAGTTCTTTGAGCATAGTGAATGTGACCAGAGTACACACGACTAAATTTTTTAAATTTATCGCGTGCGGACCCGGACTCGACATTAACATATCTATTAAACTTAAGTCCTCTTATATCAGCATGGCAGCAAAGAACATCATGAGGTTCGGAAAAATCCAATGTTTCCTCCTCAGTCTTATGATCCTTCCGCCATGGCATGAAAAGAAAGCTTCTATCAGAAAAATTTGCGGATACTGGCTCATCAAATACAGTTATACCAGGGATCCATTTTATTGATCTGAGTGAATTTATATCATTTGTGTCTTTTGCCCAGATGTCATGATTGCCTAATATAAAATAAACACCATCACTAAATATAGCAGAAAATTCTTCAGCTATTGACATTCCGAGATTAAGAACTTTTAAATTTATACTCTGTCTCGAGTCGAAGAAATCACCAAGATGCACAAGTATGTCACCCGGTTGATAGTTTTCTCTAACCAAAGGAAAAAACCAGTCAAAGAAATATTCTCTGATTTGGTCTATCCATTCATTTGAGTTATTTCTAACTCCCAGGTGAGTATCAGTTATAAACCAAACTCTTTTAGCTTTGTTATTGCTGATCCTTAAATGTTCATTCATTAAAATAATTTTTTTATCTTCTTCTTAGTTAATATGCTATATTTAACCTCTAGCTCATTTATGATTATCTCCTTATATTTTATGGGAGTTATTTCATATGCTTTTGCATAAGGTATCTGGACATAGTCACAAATTGAAACAAATTTTTCAGAAAATGAATATTCTGTTTCTTCCAATTTCTCAAGTACTTCCTGAAATAAATGAGGAACCAAATCCTTAGGTATTTTCTTCTTGTAACTTAATGGAAACCATCTGGATTCCTGGAATGCCTCATAAACAAGTTCTTCCAATCTTTTTTTATGATTGTAATCCTCCTCGTCATACGATTCGCTAAGTATTGTGTGTGATTGATCTAGATCAAAACTATCGTTATAATCATTGTCTTTCGTTGGATTGTTATGTGCTCCGAATATTTTATCGCCCAATTGTTTTTTTACTTCTGGCTTAATATCTTGGTCATCGTCTTCCTCTTCTTCGTCGTGGGTTTCCCCTGTTAATTCCAACATCTTTTATTGGTTATTTTTACTCAACATGCATTGGCACATTTAGGTCTTCCGTTATTCTCATGTAACGGTAATCAACATTAAATACCTTATATGCATTTTTATAACCATCATCTCTATTTGCTAATATTTTCAATTTATATTGTTTATTAGCGTGCATAATAGGATCTTGGATGATACCAAACATACCATCAACAGTAGCAACAAGACCAGAAGATTCAGCAGCTGAGTTTATACTTAAATCTGTAGAATCAAAATCAGTAGCTTTAGTTTGTGTTGCAGTTATAATTGACCAAGTATTGGCCATTGCAACACCTCTTAAATCCTCAGCAATCTGTTTGATTTTCATGTAGGTATTCTCAGTATTTGGATTCCTCCAGTTTTTCATAATGTTAATATAATCTACTACAACTATCTTAAATTTTATTCCTCTTTTTTCCTCAACTTTTCTTAAATATCTCTCTATGTCATTAACTGATGCTTGCGATGTTGGAAATTCCTTAATCAGTAAATGACCAGGAACCTTCAGATTATCATAAGTAACAGATTCTAATTTCTTTTTAATCAGGATTTCGTCGTTTGCAGTATCATTATATTCAGCAACATTAATACCTAACATATTCGATCCCATTCTCTTTACATATTTTCTATCACCCATCTCCAAGGATATCACAGCAACGTTATGACCTCCCTTAACAGCCTGCGCTGCCAAATTACCTAACCACAACGATTTACCAACCTTAGGCATACCCATAAAAACATAAAGAGCTTTAGCAGAAAATCCTCCACCTAATACCGTATCTATGAAAGGATATCCACTCGTGAAGGTATTGTGTGTTAGCTGCTTGTGATTTTCAGGACTGAAGAAATCTAATCCCTCATCAAAAGAAAAATCTATATTATTTCTCTCAACAATTATATTTTTGAAGTTGTCAATAACAGATTTTATATTTTCCGATGTTACTGGGGTTGATTGTATGTACTTAAGAGCGTCAACAGCAGAATTTGTTAAGTTTTTATACTCAACAAAAAATTCAGTGGTTTCTCTAAGCCATTCATCCTCGTATTGGGTAAGATCAATCTCATAAATAGATCTGATCTCATTCATATCAACGTTATCCGGATTGCCTTTCAACTTAAAAGCTTCAACCAGCTGATCAGCAGTTGGCATCTCGTGATACTTGTCCCAGAATTCTTTAGCGCTGTTAAAGATTGACCCTAGCGACTCGTTCTTAAAGAATCCTCTTTTACAGGTTTCCAGATAATTCGGGGTATCTAAGACATATCTTAGAATTACATTTTCGGAATGTGATAAATCCATATATGGTTTATTAATAAGGGTTATTTTTTATTTTATACCATTTTTTACTGGCGGTGCTCTTTTTTGTTTCCGTAAATTCTCCGGATTCAACCATTTGTTTCACCAAATCACCGTGTTTTGTGGTTTCCCATGAGGATCCAAACACGGAATTGAAAGTTTGGTGTGAAAATTCACCATTAGGTCTTTTATCTTTAAAAAGAAATAAACTTAGCTCATATATGATATCCTCCTTCGTTGGATACGCAGGCATAGTTTTCCAAAGACCTAATATGTATTTGAATTTTATCTTGTCCTTATTCATCGTCCTCTTCAGAGTCAGTGTCCAATACTACACCCTCCTCGTCAAGTGTACTAAGTAACTCGTCATGATCGGGTAGATCAGGAAATTTGAATTTGTCCTGAATTACATTCTTATCAAGTTGTTCAAGAACCTCTTGGGTAAAAACTTTATCAGTAAATAACTCGGTAGAAGCAACAGTTTTACCAAGGTGTCTAACACCCCATCTTGTTGATGATGCAGACGGCTTGAATACAGATTCTTTCTTACCCTCAGCATTTTTAACTTCCTCAAATTTACCTCTCTCCACACCACAAGATTCCCAAGAAACGTAGTCTTGTAAACCAACATATGGATTCATACCATTTGCAAATGAGATGTGAAATTTAACAGGCTCAGGAATTGTGAATCTGCTTTTCTTAAGCGTTGATGTAACAACTATACCAGTTTTTGTACCTGCACCATCCTTTAATTGAGCCTTAGACAAGAATGCAACAACTGACATAGCAAATATAGGTCCGTCACCACCAGAACTTTCTTTGGTTGGAATATAAGCTCCACCACCAGCATAAACGTGATTTGTACAAATTAAAGGGATTTTAGCAGCGGTAAGATCCAATGTTATAACTCTGAATAACTTTCTAAGCTCTTTTGCTTTAGCACCCATATCGGAAGCGTTATGTCCTTTAAGAGCATCAGCAAGCTCCTTGTCAGTGCTTAACATACCGAGTGAATCAAGGACTATAAGTATTTTTGGTTGCTGTCCAGCAGATTTAGCTTTATTGACAAGTTCCATAAGATTGGAAACAAATGTTTGGAATTGTGAAACTGTCTTTATTGGTTGATATCTGATCTTATCTGTATCTATACCAAATTTCAATGCCCCTGATTTATCAATAGCACCCTCGCTGTCGCAATAAATAACATCATAACCAATTTTTTGAGCTTCTCTAACGACATTAAGACAGAAGAAAGATTTACCTGTACCTGGATCTCCCATCACGCCAAATGATCTATTATTAGGTACTCCACCAAATAGAGTTCCGGATATTTGTGCATTTAATAAAAAGTTCCCAGTAGGAATCCATTCATCAACTTCACTGAATGTGTTTGTTGTAAGTATCGAACCTGTTTCAAATCCACTTATCTTGGAAAGTGATTTATCAAGATCCAAGAATGAGAATCCTGAGGTTGATTTTGTTGCTGTTGTTGTTTTAGCCATATTGAAATGTAATTTTATATCTTTAATAATATGAAATTAATCCAATTATGTTTCGGGATTTGTTCTATAATATAATTTTATTAAACATTCGAATTGCTTATTGTATTATATTGATTTAAAACTTTGGCGGGTGTCTATCTAATTTAAAGATTGGGATAAGATAAGACTAGATAATTAAGTAAGGGCTCTTAGAGCTATAGTATAGTATAGATTCTTGACTTTTCTGGTAAATTAGATAATTATTTTAGCAGGTATTTTTCGATTTGTTCCATATTTTCTATATTATTTTCTTATAGAATAATAAAAAACAATAAGATTTATTTATTGAGGATCATTTTCTTTATTTCTTCCCTGTGTATATTTATCTTTCCTGCATCGTTATAAAGATCACGCATGGCATCATTCGAGTTACCATATGTTTTACCCGTTACTGCACCAATAGTTTGTATTGCCTTCATTGTTGGTGCTTCGTCTTCCTTGCCGTATTCGCCAGTAGCTTTGGTTTCAATTCCAATTTTATTCAATCTTGCTCTAAATTCTTTAACTGACTCAGCTTTGCTAATAAATTCTTCCCTTTCCTGTTCAGATTCACCTTCAGCTGGTGTAGAAAATGCACCTTTGAATCTTTTTATTTGGCTGTCTATTTCTGTAGATTCGATTTTCCCTTTGAGTTTGCTTAGATCAGTTAGCTCGGAAATTACCTTATCACCCTGAGCTACTAATTCCAATCCTCTGCTGAGATACTCTGAGTTTGTCGCCATTTCTCTGTTAGCTCCAAGATACTCATCCTTCCATTTGTTTAATGCACCATCAGGTCTGATGATTATATTATATTGCTTCTGTATGTCCTCTAGATTTTGTTGTCTAGTTTTACTGGTCATATCTCCATTTACACCATTTTCTATGATTAGCTTAAGTCTGGAATATGCATTCTTTATGAAATCAACAATTTCGCTTGCAGAGCTTCTGCATTCTGTCGCATCTTTTGGATCCGCACCATTTATCACATTATCAACTTCCGATGCTAGCCCTATTATAACGTCCATAAGCATTTCTGCGGTGTGTAATTCAGCTGGAACATCCGGATCTGCCTTTTCTTTTCCAGCCAATATTGTGCCATCCAGAGCTCCGTCTCCTATTCCGGAAACAAACTCCTTTGCTCTTCTAGTCCATCCCCAAAATCCGCTTACTTTAGGTTCGTTCTTTTTACCTTCTTGTTCAGGCATCTTATCTTATGTTTTTTAATGATTGTGTTAATGCTTTTAGATAGCTTCTATTTTTATCAGCAGCATCCTCCTCAGTATCCATATGCTCAAGTTCTATCATAGCTCCCTGTGTGAATGCGTTAACTGCAGCTTGAAAATATTTAGCAGCCTTCATTTTTTCGTTATACACAAGAATATTTGATTTGTCCAATTGATCCTCGTATGCCTGTTTAAGCAAGCTTCTCTGTTTTGTGTAATATTCATCATCAGGATACTCTGAGCCTTCGCCGAAGCTACTTCTTTTAATTTCGTCATGCGATATTGTTTTCGTTATATCTCCCCTAGATTTTGCTCCGTTTTTCCTCTCTTCTGCCTCTTGTCTAAGTGCATCTAATTGACCTATGTATGCATCCAGTATATTTTTACCGTCAGCATCAGTTATCTCGTGACTTTTTCCCTCCGTGTAAATTTGATTAGCAAGATCTCTTAGTCCTTCCCAATATTTTTTATTATTTGCGAATGATGGATTTTCTGCGTCTAGTGCATCTCTCAGACTTTTAAGTCCGCTGTTTGAAATATTTATCGAATTACAATAAGCTCCTAAATAAAGACCCATTTTTGTTATTACGCTAACAGCTTCTTTACCGAATTTAATGCAATTGCTAGCTGCTGTTTTACCAGTATCTTTTGTTTTAATCTCCATATTATCCTTGTATTTAATACCTGACTTGGATGGAGTATTTTGCTCCTCCCCGTCATACTCGAATATAGCAGAATTAAATTTATCGAAGTTTAATACTTTCATGATTATTTAGATACGATCAGATCTTTTAATTTGTCTTTGTTTGCTTTGAAGTTAACTACTGCTTTTCTTAATTCAGGAGTTAATTTTTTACCATCCTCTGTTGCTTTTATTAAATCAACACCTGTTAATCTAGTTAGCATAACTGCAAGTTCCTTAACAGCTTTTTCTGTATTGGCCCCGTATCCCCCGTCTGCTTTTACAGCAGCACTTGGGAATATGTCATTATATTGTGTTTGGAATTCCTGAATAGCTTTGTAATTTTCTCCGCTCTTTTTAAGATTTTGCTCATTACCTTTAACTGTACCAGAAACGATTTCTTTGAAATCTGTGCTGTCCTTAGCAGCTTTGTCCTTATCGGCTTTTTCTTTATCCTCTTTTTCTTTGTCAGCTTTAGCTTTTTCTTCTGCAGCTTTTTTCAATGCAGCTTCCTGTGCCTTTGCATCATCAGCTTTTATTTTATCATTAAGTGCTTGTATGCTTTTTGCTGCATCATCCATTGCATTCTTAACATTCTGATCAATCTCAAGTTTTTTAGTACCAGATGTCACAGCTGCCATAAGTTTATTTTTTAAATCCTCTATTTTTGCTGGGTATCCTGCAAGCTCTTCCTTTCTTTCCTTTCTCTTCATATCTTCCCATTCCTTAGTGTTTTTAAGGTGCTCGATTTCTTTAGTGGCTTCTGCAGAAATTTTAGATGTTTCGGATTTAAGGAAATCTGATGTGCTGTCCTTGAATTGATCCGCTGTAGCTACCACACCATTCTGTAATTGATTAGCGTAATCTGTTCTTTGTTCAACCCAAGTTTGTTTATCAAATAAACCCTCGTTAAGAGCAGCTAGATTGTCACCATATTTAAGAGAAGTACTTACATTTTCAACTTTAGGCTTAGCAGCTTCAACCTTAGCAGCATCAGCTTTAGCGGCTGTTGCATTAGCAATTAATTGTTTGATGAATCCAGTAACTTGTAATTGAACAGCAGATTTTATACCGTCCTCTGATTTTTTACCGTCAGGAGTTGCTATTAATGTATTATAAGCCTTCTGTAAACTTGCTGCTGCTGATTTACCATCCGCAGAAATATCAGAATACTCAGGTTTTAATTTACTACCAAGTACTTTATTTATCAGTTCATTAAGTTTATCACCTATCTTTGTAACATCCTTTTCGTTATTGATGCTTTGTAAATCATCTATACCGTCTTTGTATCCTCCGTCAACCTTATTAGCAATTGTTGTGAACAATTGGAAGAAAGTAACCACAATTACATCTGCTGTTTGTGTTGATTTATTTGGTTTAAGATCAGCAGGTTCTGCTGGTTTTGCATCCGCTGCTGGTGCTGCTGGAGTTCCCGCTGCTGGTGCTGCTGCCGGAGCTGGTGTATCAACTTCGAATAATTTGTTAAAGTCTGAAAACTTTAGTACTCTATCTTTCATAATAAATTTTTTTTTGTACTGTATATATCAATAAAAAAAACCATAACGGAATACGTTATGGTTTTTTGTGTTAACGAGTAGTAAACTGCTCATTAACGCGGATTTAGTGAGATAGTGAGTAGTTTACTACTCGTTACTAGAATAATATTCTATCCAATGTGAAATCATCTCATCCAGCATAGTTTCAAAAGTGTATTTAGGTGTCCATCCTGTTTCATTTCTCAACTTTGACGAATCCCCCTTAAGATCTTCAAGTTCCTCGGGTCTCATAAATTTTTCATCACTCGAAACATACTGTGTCCAATCCATTCCAAGCTTACCAAATACATACTGAATCAATTCAAGTACTGAATGTGAGACACCAGTAGAACAAACATAATCACCAGATTCTTCTTTCTGTAGCATCATCCACATTGCTTCAATGTAATCTTTTGCGTGGCCCCAGTCTCTCGTCGCATTTAGATTGCCTAAGACGAGTTCTTTCTCCATACCTAGCTTAATCCTTACCGCTGACTTTACGACCTTGTTAGTGACAAAATTTGTGCCTCTACGGGGTGATTCGTGATTGAATAAGATACCGTTGCTTATGAACATACCATATGAGTTGCGATAGTTCCTGCATATGTTATACGAGAAAACTTTAGCGCATCCATATGGACTAACTGGATTAAGTGGGGTTGTCTCTCTTTGGTAACCGTCAGGATCAATTGAATTACCGAACATTTCCGATGATGATGCCTGGTACATCTTTATTGATGGATCATATATTCTTATTGCTTCCAGAAGATTCAAAGTTCCCATCCCAGTTGCTTGTGCTGTGTATACCGGTTGATCGAATGATATTCTTACGTGTGATTGTGCTGCAAGATTATAAACTTCGGATGGGTTTGATTTTTTTAGAGCATGTAACAACGAAGGCACATCGAGTAGATCAGCATAGATTAGGTTATCTTTAATCTTATCATAGATTGAATCCAATCTAGCGGTTTGATTTTCTGATACTGAATTTCTTTTTATCGTTCCATATACTTCATATCCCTTATTGATTAGAAACTCTGCAAGATAACTTCCGTCCTGTCCATTTATGCCTGTTATCAATGCTCTTTTAACTTCTTTCATTTGTTTATTAATTTAAAAACCTGGGGGTGTATATCTAATTTAAAGATTTGGATAAGACTAGATAATTAAGTAAGGGCTCTTAGAGCTATAGTATAGTATAGATTCTTGACTTTCTTGGTAAATTAGATAATTATTTTAGCAGGTATTTTTCGATTTGTTTCTTAATTTCTATATTATTTTCTTATTGCTTATTAATTACCTATAAGATTTTCTTATTGTCTTATTTTTGGATAGCTTTCGTTGAACCATTCTATTGATTTTTTGAGTCCATCCCTTATTGGTGTGAATTCAAAATCCTTGAACATTTCAGTTATTACAGAGTTATCGCTGGGCTTTCTAAACTGTCCATCAGGTTTGGTTTTATCAAATGTTATATTACCCTCATATTCCATAAGTTCTGCAATTATCTCAACTACAGCTCCTATAGATATTTCCTCCGATGTTGATAGTATTACTGGATCGTCCCCTTCGTAATTATCATAAAGAAGTCTAGTTAGTTTTGCAACATCCTCTGAAAATATAAATTCTCTTAATGGCTTACCTGAACCCCAAACTTTAAATTCTGTGTTATTCTTTTTTGCCAGATACATCTTATGTATTAGCATAGGTATAACGTGTCCTGATTCTAGATTATAATTATCATTAGGTCCGTAAATATTACACGGTATAACGCTAAAGTAATTAACACCGTACTGTTCTCTATATGATTTTATTTGTATATCCGCCATTCTCTTCGCGTACGCATACCCGTAATTTGATTGATGTGGCGGTCCAAGATGTATTTTTTCTGGAGATAATGGATACTGGACGTCATCCGGAA
>Ga0214919_10001410_pt1 | contig 39488 bp, 58 predicted proteins | sample LL1503_MetaG_FD_177994 | JGI IMG/M metagenome (GOLD analysis project Ga0214919, IMG submission 177994) | Freshwater microbial communities from Lake Lanier, Atlanta, Georgia, United States - LL-1503 | ecosystem: Environmental > Aquatic > Freshwater > Lake | place: USA: Georgia | collected...
TGCTGCAAAATTAGGCAGATTGGCTCAAGCTAAAGTTCGGAACAGAACATAAGGTATTTGTCATATAAAAATGATAACGCCGCCCTGATTGATTTCGGAGCGGCGTTTAACTTTATATTGAATAACGGTTTATATATATTTTCCTATGATGTAGATTAAGAGAGTAGAGAGAAACAAAAACGGTATTTTGGTGTATATTTAACATACAGAGGTTCTTATAAGCTTTTGTATCCATTGGTGGATTTTATGGCTTATATCCTTCCTCTGTATCATTAAAGTCCCATTGGGCAACATAGGTGAATAAATGAGCTATAACTTGGATGCCATTAAGGCAAAGATCAATCAACTTTCTGGTAATCGTGCATCAGCCGGTTCAAAGAACACAGAAAAGACCAAAGTAAACTGGTGGAAGCCGCAGCTTGGTCAGCATGATATTCGCTTCCTCCCATATCAGGATCGTAATGGTCAGCCCTTCCATGAGGTAAGCTATTATGATAGCCGCCTTCTTTCTGAACGTAGGTTCGTAGCCGGTTGTCAGTTTGAAGGCACCACAGATCCTGTCTTTAATCTCCTTACCGATCTAAAGAAGGATAAGTCAAAGGAAGCCTGGACCCTGTGGCGCAATCTTCAGCCAAAGGAGCGTTACTATGCTCCAATCCTCGTTCGTGGTGAAGAGGACAAGGGTGTTCAGCTCTGGGAACTAAACAGCAAGCTTGTAAAGGATATTTACAGCGTCCTTGCTCACCCTGACTATAAGGATGAAAACCTTATGGATCCAGAAACCGGTTATGATTTCACCGTAACTGTATCTCCTACTGATAAGACCTTTGCTGGTAATCCAGTTAAGGATATCAAGCTTCAGCCACGCCGTAAGCCTTCACCTCTCGCAAAGAGCGCCGATGTATCCGAGAAGATCGTTGCCGCTATTCCAAACCTTGAAGCGTATTTCAAGGCACAGACAAAGAGCGAGGACGAGCTTAATGCGATGCTTCAAAACTTCCTTGCAGGTAATGGTTCTTCATCAGAGGTTTCCTCCGAAGAGGTAGAAGAAGCAAAGGATAAAACGGTATCTGCGGCAAAAGCGAAGAAGGCAAAAAATTCTATAGATGCGGCCTTTGATGATCTTTGATTGACAAAACCTGCCCTTGGTATTGAGGGATAGAAAGAGAAGCGCCGCCTCAGAGAAATCTGGGCGGCGTTTAACTTATATTTATAATATTTCTTATTTTCACTTAATGTTCATTAATGTATCAATTTCTTCTTGAACACTATCACGGAATGCTTCTAATTCCATTCTCTTTTTTTCAATTACATTCATAGAGACTTTTCTGACACGTGGTCCTTCAGATTTTTCAACAAGACCAAGCTTCATTGCTTTTTCCTTTGCTTCTTTTTCGGATCTAGCTTTAACATATCCAACAAATTTGCCTGCAACAGAATAATGACCGGCTCTTACTTCATAGATTTCTTCTTCTTCTGAATTTAAATCTATTTCGCCTGGTTCCAATTCAAGTTTAACTTCTTCTACTTGCTCACGAATGAGCTGTTTAAGTTGCTTTACTGTAATCTTCATAATAATATTCCTTTCTCTTCTTGAGAGATCAATGGTGCCGCCCTGATTGATTTCCAGGTGGCGTTTTCAATTGCGAAATAGTGTCTTGAGTGCTTTGAGAACAACCCGAGCGTCCGATATATCAGCCGTGCCTCCGCTGAGATAGTCTAGTGCCTCCCTGAAATCAGGGTCATCTCTCAGGTCTTCGATCATTCCAGATGCGTCTTTATCCATTAGGCTCAGAATATCATTTCCGATCTGAAGACCTGTGTCGCTAACATCATCCCTCCGCACCCCTCCAAGATCTCTAATAATGGACTTGAGCTCGTTGCGGACGGCAGGGACTAGCTTATCAGCGCCACCGCCAGTTGGACCTTCACTCATTGCCATTTCAACTTGTTCACGAATGAGCTGTTTAAGTTGTCTTACTGTAATCTTCATAATAATATTCCTTTTCTCTTTAAGAGAACTAATGGTTAGCTTTAAATATTGTTTTCGCAATAAATCTTCTTTTTTTTTCATCTGATTTCAGTTTACGTTTAGATGCGGTTGGTATATGATGATTGGAAAGAAGGAAACAAATGGCAAAACCTACAAAGAAATCAGGAGATACACAGCAAACAGTTCAAGATGCAGTAACAGATGATTTTTCATCTGATCTTATTAAAGCAATCAATAAAGAACATAACGATAAGATTGCTTTTAACCTCGGTGTAGATGATGCACCAACATACGTTCATCGCTGGATTTCTACCGGCTCACGTCAGTTAGACTATATCATAGGTAATCGTCGTGGTGGTGGAATGCCAGAGGGTAGGATTGTAGAAATACAAGGTCCGCCCGGTATCGGTAAGTCAACCCTAATGGCTCAAATAGCACGTTCTACCCAAAGAATGGGTGGCATTGCGGTTTATATCGATACGGAGAATGCAACAAATCCAGATACTCTTGCTAATATGGGTGTTGACGTAGCAAGAAGATTTGTATTTGTGCAGTCTGCCTGCACAGAAGAGATCCTCTCCGTAATAGAGAGCACAATTCTCAAAGCCCGCACGATGACAAAAGACGTTCCCGTAACCGTTATGTGGGATAGCGTCTCTCAATCTTCTCCAAAGGCTGAGTTAGAGGGCGACTATGATCAGAACACGATTGGTCTTCAAGCACGTGTTCTATCAAAGGGTATGCGAAAGATTGCCAACGTTATCGGTGGTCAGAAGGTCTTATTGGTGCTGGTATCACAGCAGAGATTGAAGATCGGTGTAATGTTTGGTGATCCAACGACTACATCTGGTGGTATGGCAATACCATATTCTTCATCTGTTAGAATTCGTCTTGATGGCGGCTCTGCAATTAAAGATAAAGATGAAAACGTTGTTGGCATTAACGTAACGGCAAAGACCATTAAAAACAAGGTAGCAAAGCCTTTCCGTAAGGTTGGTTTCCGCATCTTGTTTGGACGTGGTATCTTTGAAGAAGAAGAGATTTTTGATCTTCTTCGTGAACATTGTAAAAATGCAAAGAATGGCGTTAGCGTCGGAGATAAGTCCGTAGCTATTGCCGGTGATGGGGCTTGGAAGACCTTTACCGTAACTGACAATAGAACTGGTGAAGTAGGAACAGAAGTTAAATTCTATAAAAATGAGTTTGCCCAGAAGGTTCTGAACAAGCCAGAATACTCAGAGTATGTTAATGCTTTGATGGATGCTGCACTCATCCTTAGCGGTAATGACAAACCAGAAGATCATCTCACGTATGAGGGGATATCCGAGGGCGACGTAAGAACCGCTGACGAGTTAAGCGCCTGATAAAAACACCTAACACATAACACCCAAAACAAAGGCGGTAATCTAAACTTTAGAGATAGAGTTACAAGGTTGTCGCCTTTGTTTCTTTAATAGGAGAAATATGAGTAATAACAATATAAGTGATAGCATAGCACAGAGTTCATATAGAACCGTTGATAAAAACTGGTATGATCCACAAATACCAAAGGTTTCCAGAACAATCAATATCAAATTTAAGCGCATGAATGATAATGCTAAAGTGCCTCATGCTGTAAGAGATGGAGACATTGGATTTGATGTTTATTGTTCGGAGAATGTTACCATTCCAGCCGGAACTGTAAAAAAGATGGCAACTGGTATTCAACTTGCAGATATGCCTATAATGGATAATGATCGTAATCGTATTTTTATGAAGATTGAGGGACGTAGTGGATTAGCCAGCAAGGGAGTATTCCCTGTTGGTGGCATTATAGATCCAAACTATCGTGGTGAGATAGGCGTTACCCTTGTTAATATGGGTTCAGAAGACGCTGTATTCAGCGTTGGAGATCGTATTGCACAGTTGGTAGTTTACAAGGTGTCTACTGCTGGAGAGGTAGTAATGGCTGAGAGTGATAAGGTAACTGAAACCAATAGAGGTTCTGCTGGTTTCGGTTCGTCGGGAAAGTAAAAACCTTTGCAGCCACTCTCACGAAATATGCAGCTAGTCGCTGAAACATAAAAGATAGAAAAGAAAAACGCCGCTCGGGATTAATTTCCAGGCGGCGTTTTCAATATTGCAATCTTAAATTGCTATTTTTTAAATCAAAGACTTTGTAACCACTTAAAGGTCGTGCGTGCGTCTTTTCTTTGTTCTTCTAAACCATCAGCCAATCCCTGTGGTGGAAGATGGGCTAATTCTTCAGCTTTAGCACGCCACTTTTGGTCTATTTCACTACCCTTATCACTCAAAAATCCTGCTTCATCTCTCCAGATAGCTACTATCTCCTTATAAACTGATTCAACACGATCTCCGCCACCAGTTGGACCTTCGCTCATTGCCATCTCAACTTGTTCACGGATAAGTTTCTTAAGTTGTGTTACTGAAATCTTCATTTTAAAATTCCTTTCTCTTAAAGAGAACTAATAGTTAGCTTTAAATATTGACGAAAAAATCATTTCTAAGTGGTATATCAATTAAAGTGGGTGGTATATGTTAAGTCTATGTCCCAACCAACCACAGAAAGACCGATAATAATCATTGACGCATTCAATAATTTTATTCGGCATTTTTTAGTTAATCAAGAAATAAATCTCCGTAGTCAGCCGGTTGGTGGAGTGGTTGGGTTCATGAAATCGGTTGACTACCTCGTTGGAACCTTCTGCCCATCCCGTGTATACGTTGTCTGGGAAAACGGTGGTCCGTCTCAAAGGCGCAAACACATTTCCCCCGAATACAAGGCGAATAGAGCCAAGATGAAGGAAGTGAAGAAAATCCAACAAGGCAAGGAGAGCATTCGGGATGTTTTGGCATTAGATGATCAAACAAGGGTTCAACAGATCACAATGCTAACAGCTCTACTTAAGAGCACTCCCGTATGTCAGATTTACGTGCAAGATACAGAATGTGATGATATCATTGCATATCTTGCTCAAGATAAGTTACGTAATGTAAACGCCAAAAAGATTATCGTGTCTAACGATAAAGACTTCTACCAATTACTTCATAATCCCCTTATAGAAATATATGATCCGGCTACCCGTAAGATTGTAACCGGAAATGAAGTAATCAATAAGTTTGGTATTTCTGCCAGAAACTTCTGTTTGGCTAAAACCATAGCTGGAGATGATAGCGATAACGTAGCTGGTGTCCCTGGTGCGGGGTTCAAGACGGTAGCTAAACGATTTCCTAAAATGGCTTCTACAGAAGAAGACCTGGATATAGCTACCATCATTTCAGAAGCCCGTGCAGCGAATATAGGAAAGAAGAAACCTATTGCAATATATGACCATATATCCCAATGTGAAGAGTTGTTAAGGCGTAATTGGGAGTTAATGTATTTGAACAGTAGCAATCTTAGTGCCAGTCAGATTAATAAGATAAACTACATTGTAGACAGCCATGAACCAAAGATGGATAAGCTTGGATTGATTAAGACTGTGCTTGAGTGCGGTATTAATGCAACCTTTGATTATGACCGGTTTTGTTCGCAGATGCGTAACTTTCTTCGATAAAAATAAGGGTTTAAATAAAAATTCAGAATTAAGTAAGGTAAGGTAGAAAGAACCTATGAGCGTAGTATTTATGAAAACGATGAACGTTGATCAAGTTAAACCAGAGCCCACCAAGGCAGAAGCTGGAAAGCATTTCTCTTTTGACAAGAGCTTCCAAGAGAAGATTGTCCAGGCTTTCCTGATAGATAGAAACTGGGCTTCCCAGTTTGCAGAGGTTCTTGATGTAAATTTCTTCCAGTATGCATATCTTAAAAAGATTGCAGACACTTATATGTCTTACAATAAGAAATATAAGGAGTTTCCATCAATGGCGCTTCTTGCACAAATCATTGCTTCAGAACTAAAGAACCCTTCAGATGGCATTCTTCGTTCACAAATCCACGATTTCCTTATTCGTGTGGAGCAAAACAATGATCTCGGTGATCTCGGCTACGTTAAGGAGAAGTCACTTGACTTCTGTAAGCGTGCAGGGCTCCAGAAGGCTCTTGAAGCCTCCATTGAGTTCATTGAGACAGAGAAGTATGAGAAGGTAGTAGAGACGATTAAATCGGCTATCAATGCCGGTAATGAGCATTCCCCAGGTCTTGAGCTTAGGGACGATGTTGATGCCCGTTATAGCGAAACCTTCCGTAGAACCGTAGCAACTGGAGTTCCACAGCTTGATGAAAAGAAGATCCTTAATGGCGGTCTTGGTGCTGGCGAACTTGGTGTAATCATTGCTCCTACCGGTGTAGGCAAGAGCCATTTGCTTGTTCACTTTGGAGCACAAGCCCTTCTACAAGGTAAGAATGTCCTTCATTATACCTTTGAGCTAAATGAAAGAGCAACCGGCATTCGTTATGATAGTCATTTGCTTGGAATTGATAGCATTGATTGCTATGAGCACAAAGAGAAGATTAAAAAGTTCTATGAAGACAATGCAGAAACTCTTGGTCGTCTAAAGATCAAATATTATGCAACTGGAACGGCAACCATCAATACCCTTCGTTCACATATTGATAAGTTGACAATTGAAGGTTTCCGTCCAGACGTATTGATCATTGATTATGCCGGTATCATGCGTTCAACAGAAAAGTATGAGCTTCTACGTCTTGAACTAAAGAAAATCTATGAAGAACTTCGTGGTTTTGCTAATGAGGTAGATATTCCTGTATGGACGGCTTCACAGTCCAATAAGGAAGGCGCTAACAAAGATTACGTTGACCTTACCAACATGGCAGAAGCTTATGGTCAGGCACACGTAGCAGATTTCGTTATTGGTCTTGCAAGAAAGTCTATGGCTAAATCTACTGGATATGGTAACGTATTCATTGCAAAGAACCGTGCCGGTGTTGACGGTGTGCAATTCCAAGTACATTTGGATACAGCTCGTTCTAAACTTCGTGTCCTATCGGAAGAAGAGTTTAATCGTGCCAAATCCAATCAAGAAGAGCTTGAGGATGGAAATCTAAAGAACTTCTTCCGTGAAAAGATTAGAGATTTCCAGAAAAATCATTGAGGTAATATGTCCCTATTAGAACGCCGTATCAATTACAAGCCATTTTTATATCCGCAAGCACATGATTATTGGCTTAAGCAGCAGCAAGCGCATTGGCTTTCTTCGGAGGTCACTCTCAATCAGGATCTACTTGATTGGAATATGAACCTTACGCCTTCTGAAAAGTCTGTAATTGGCGGCATTCTAAAGGGATTTACCCAGACGGAGATATTCGTTAATGATTATTGGTCAAACAAGGTAGGTCGTTGGTTTCAGCATCCAGAGATTGTTATGGCTGCTACAACAATGGCTTCTTTTGAAACTATTCATACGCAAGCTTATTCTTTACTTGATGAAACTCTTGGATTTGCTGATTATGAAGCATTTCTTGCGGATCCAAATATTAAGGCAAAGATTGATCGTCTTGTAGAGACTGGAAACATTGATACTACTGAAATGACCATAGAGAAGAAAATGGCAATGGCTAAATCTCTTGCAGTATTTTCAGCATTTACGGAAGGCGTTTCACTTTTCTCTTCATTTGCTGTTCTTTTGCATTTCTCTCGTTATAATAAGATGAAAGGCATGAGCCAGATTGTCACATGGAGTATAAAGGATGAGACGCTACATTCGGAGTTTGGTTGTTACTTGTTTAGAACATTTATTGAAGAGAATAAAGAGATCTGGACAGACGAGTTCAAAAAAGAAATCTACCAAGCGGCAAGAGATACTGTTTCTTTAGAGGACAACTTTATTGATAGTGTTTTTGAGAAAGGCGACATTGAAGGTCTTTCGAAAGAGGATTTGAAAGATTTTATTCGTCACCGTGCAAACATGCAACTTGGAAAACTCGGTTTAAAACAAAACTGGAAGAATGTAGACAAGGATGCATTGAAGCGTATGGAATGGTTTGATGCTATTGGTGCTGGAGTTAGACTTGATGATTTCTTCAGCGTTAAGCCAACGGATTATAGCCGTGGAGTTGTCAACTTTGACGATATGTTTTGATTGAAGAGAAATAATATATGAAGACATTAGAACAATTAAAAGCGGCTGGTGATGCACCGGAATGGCTTGAAAACTCTGCTTATCAAACTTTATGTGGCGGTTACTTGTTTGGAGAAGAAACTCCAAAAGAGATGTATCGTCGTGTAGCTTCTACAGTATCTCGTTCTCTTAAGAAGCCAGAACTTGAAGCTCGTTTTTTTGATATATTATGGAAGAACTGGCTATGTCCTTCTACTCCAGTTCTATGTAATGCAGGAACGGATAGAGGTCTTCCTATTTCCTGTTTCTCTTCATATATGGCAGATGACACATATGAGATCCTTGAAACCCTACAGGAAGTAGCCATGCTATCCAAGTATGGTGGTGGAACGGCTATACACATTAATGATATTCGTCCAAAGGGAGCACCGATATCCAAGGGTGGTCATTCGGATGGAGTTGTTCCATTTATGAAGATGGCAGATAGCGTTATTCTTGGCATATCACAGGGTTCTACCCGTAGAGGTGCTTGTGCTGCTTATATTGATATTGAGCATGGTGACTTTGATGAATTCCTTCATAGCCGTCGTCCAACTGGAGATACCAATCGTCAATGCCTTAATCTTCATCATGGTGTTTGCGTCTCTAATGCCTTTATAGACAAGGTAAAGGCTGGAGACACGGAAGCCCGTAGACGTTGGAGAGAACTTATTAAAAGCCGTGTAGAGACTGGAGAGCCTTATGTTTTCTTCTCTGACAATGCAAATGATCAAGCTCCAGAAGTATTAAAGAATACTGGGATTAGACTAAAGGGTTCTAATCTCTGTTCCGAGATATTTCTTCCAACGGACAAGGATCACACGTTTGTTTGCTGCCTTTCTTCCCTTAATCTTGCAAGATGGGACGAATGGAAGGATACAGATACAGTTCAGCTTTCTGTATGGTTCCTTGATGGAATAATGGAAGAGTTTATTCAAAAATCGGCTAACTTAAGAGGTTTTGAAAAAGCACTTCGTTTTGCTAAAAAGTCTCGTGCCCTTGGTCTTGGTGTCCTCGGTTTACATTCATACTTCCAAAAGAATATGATTGCATTTGATAGCTTACAGGCTTATCTCCAGAATAAGATTATCTTTAAGAAGATTAGAGAAGAAGCTGAAATAGCAACCGGATATCTTGCAAAAGAATATGGTGAACCAGAATGGTGTAAGGGTCATGGCAGAAGAAATGCTACTCTTATGGCTGTAGCGCCAACCGTATCAAACTCCCTTATTGCTTCTAACGTATCTCAAGGTATTGAGCCATGGATTGCCAATGCATTTGCTCAAAAGAGTGCAAAGGGAACATTCGTAAGACGAAATCCAGAACTTGAGAAGCTTCTTAAGAGCATTGGACAGGATACCGATGAAGTTTGGGGTTCAATCCTTAAGAATGACGGTTCTGTTCAACATTTGGAATGCTTAACCGCTGAACAAAAGGAAGTATATCTTACGGCAAGAGAACTAAATCAGTTTGCTATTATTAAGTTGGCGGCTGAAAGACAGAAGTTTATTGATCAAGGACAAAGCATTAACGTATTCTTCCCGGCTAACAGCGATCCAAAGTATATTAATCAAGTTCACTTGGAAGCTGCTAATAGTGGATTAAAGAGCCTTTATTATCTTCGTTCAACATCTATTCTTAAGGCTGAACAGAATAGTAATGCGGTATATAAGAGAGAACTAACAGAATGCACATGGTGTGAGGGTTGAAGAATAATAATTATATAAAAGGAAATAATATGTCGAATATTATTCTAGAAGTTAAACGTTTGCAAAAACTTGCAGGTATTTTAGAAGAGCAAACTCGCAATATATCTTATACTGGTATTGTTTTAACAAAAACAGACAGTGATGAATTAGTCTCTGTTCTTGAAGAAAAAATACCAGAAGGCTGGGAGATTGTTGCTCATCACGCCACGGTGAATATGGGTTCTTTTAAAGGCGATAGAGAACTTTTAAACTCTGAACAAACGTTAACTGTCAATTCTTTTGCAATTGATAATAAAGTATGTGCAGTTAGCGTGATTATGCCTTCGGATATTCCTAGTAGAAATACTAACCCACATATAACAATCGCAGTTAACAGAGTCGAAGGCGGCAAGCCTTTTGATTCAAATAAATTAGATTGGGCAAATGTAGAACCAATTGAAAGCATGGAATTGGAAGGAAAATTAGTTGAAGTAGCTCAAGGAGAAAATCTTTTTGCAGAAGATTATCCCGTTACAGAAACTTGAAAGGTGATTTATGACAACAAGAGTATTAGATTTAAGAGCCGAACAAAAAAATCCATTCCCCCCCAAAAAGGGAGCAGATGGTAAGGTTGTAAACACATCAAAAACCCTTAAGGGTAAAACAGTTTGTCGTGATCCAAAAACGGTAACTGGCATTACTATTCATCAAACTGCCTGTGTATTTGGTCCTGCAAACGATAGAGAAAAAGCTTATAGACGTGCATTAGGTATTCCAGCCCATGCAGTAGCGTATAGAGACGGTGTATATGTTATAACCGCACCATTAGATTGGTATCTTTATCATGGAAATGACCTTAACTCATTCTCTCTTGGATTAGAGTGTGAAGGTCATTATCCAGGGTTGTTGGACGACCCCAAGACGCCTATTAGAGAAGATATAAAGACAACATGGGGCGGCGATCCAACTCCATTGGATGATAAGGCTATAGAGACGTTTAGAGCCGCTCTCAAGTGGTTAGTTGAGAATGGTAGAGCCGCTGGTATGCCTATAGAATATATCTGGGCACACAGACAGAGTAATGGTCAGAAACCATCAGATCCTGGCATGGGTATCTGGCAAAAGGTTGTTGTGGAATATGGAGTTCCAGTATTGGGATTAAAAGCCCAAACAGATAAGTGCTGGAAAGATGGAAAGAAGATCCCAACAAACTGGGATCCATCCGGAGTAGGAAAGTATTGATTAGCTCAATATTTAAAAGATATGCATGAAGATTTAAAAAAGCTTTTAGAATATCTTTTAGAAGATGAGTTAGAAGAACAAGTTGCAATTAGCACAGGCGGAGGAGGTATGGTTTCAACCGGTGCTATAGCCGGTTTTACCGCTCCTCTTTCTGGCAAGTTTAAACCTGCCGGTAAAAGAAAAAAGAAGAGTTTAGAAGAAATCAACAGTTATGGTGCTACAATAGGATATTCAGAAGGATTAAGTTCTGAAGAAGAAGATGTTGATAGTGATGATCCGAGTGATCCAGAAGGAAAAAATCTTAAAGGACCACAGCATCATAAAAATAGAAATAGTAAAAACATTAATGTAGCTGTAATGTGGAGCGGTTCTTCAACACCTGGGTCATTACCAAAAGCTACATATAAGGCTTTAGAAGAAAATCATATTCCAGTTACAAAGAAGAAGCTTAAGATTGTTTGTGATAAGGAGTTAAATCCGAAATCATACGAAACAATAATAGACTTTATTAAGTTTTGTAATCGTATATTAAAGATTGAAGATATGCCAACGATGCATCTTCATATGATTAAGAAGCCGGAAATGACAACCGGTATGTATAATCGTAGTAACAATACAATGCATATCTTAGTTGGTAAGCGTCTTATAGTAGATGTTTTAAGAACGATTGCTCATGAGTTAACCCATCGTAGACAAGACGAGACAGGATTACTTGATAAGCATTTAGAGAATGTTGATCCTATGAATGAGATGGGAGACATAGACACGATATACGAGAACGAGGCTTATACTTTAGCTGGGAATATAGTAAAGATCTTCTGCCGTAAGTATAAAAAAATACCAAAAGACGAGCTTTATCAGCTCAATGAAAACAAAAAAATTGTGTGATGAAGATCACACTTGACACCTATATTTATTAATATGGGGGTATGTTATGAAAAAGATTTTAATTGCGTTGATTGTGATGGTGGGGCTATTATATAGCTGCCATAGTAGTGTCCCTGTCCGTAGAGACAGGGAAGGACCGCCGCTGGATACGGCACTTCGAGCGACGGTCGCTTTGATACATAATAGAACTGAAACGTCCGCTGATCAAACCGCACAGGTGTTTTGCAGCGGATTTTTTGTTTCTGATAGATTAATGGTAAGTGCTTTACATTGTTTGCAACAACTACGTGTTGTTCGCATAGGAGATATGACTATTCAGCTTCCAACAAGACAAAATCCTGTTGGAGATGTAGTTCAATTTGTAAGATATGGCGATATCGATATGTTAAATCGTCGTTTTATAAATGATGTTCTTAATGAAGCAAGAGTTATGTATGTTGATCCAGGTAATGACGTAGCAATATTAGAGTTACAAGAAGGAACAGCTCCTTCTGATGTATTCTTAACATTGCAACTTGGTAATCTGCAAGTAGCTCAAAGAGTATATCTAATGGGACATCCATTAGAGTTGGTTTGGTCTATAGTGGATGGCATTATATCACGGAATGTTATTTCTAATGGACAATTAGTTGCAATACAAGCTTCTATTCCACTTGTTGGCGGATTTTCTGGTGGACCTTTACTAAACTCACATGGTAGAGTTATTGGTTTAGCCAGTTCTTATATTGGAAATATGCATCATTTATCTTTGTTTATTCCAAGTCGTCAAATCGCTAATGCAATATTTAGATATGGATTGAACAGAACTCATAGAGCGCATTGATGTGCTTATATGATTGGCTGTTTATTTATATGTAGCTTTATGTTATCGTCTAACAATGTTTGATCAATTCAAAAATCTGTTTTCTCGTAAGAAAGAGAAAGAAAGATCAATAAATGATATTGTTCATGAAGCACCAATCGGCATAACGTTGAAGATCAAGTTTAAAGACCCAAGAAAATTGGGTCTTATTGATCCTTCTGGAGTTCTTACAAGAAGATACGATCCAGAAGATATGGAAAAAAGAATTCTCATTGGCACCCTTCTTACAAAGAAAGCTGTTAATGGGATTTTCTTTTTGGAGATTGGTTGTTTTAAAATGAGAAATGATATGAGAGTTGAAAGAACATATACTCTTATGTTAGAAGAGATAGAACAAGTAGAGGAAATTAAATGAGCACACTTCATATTCATTCACAACCACAACCACATGAAGCCGCACGTATATCTGGAACAAGAGAAGCTTTAGAAGCGTTACAAAAAGGAATTAATCAACTTATCTCTTCTGGTAAGTCAGAAAAAGAAGTTTCCATCAAGGTTGATTGTCAAGATGGAGAGTGTTATGATCTTGTCCTGCAAATGAAACCAAGTCTTGAAGATGATAAGCTTCCTTATGTTTCTTGCGATAAATGGGATGGAGAAAGCGTATGAAAGAACAACATAACAATTCTGTAGAGCTACTTGGACATTATGGTGGAGATTTGCAACATGCAATGTCTGCTTGGACTTCAACGGTTCGTGACATTGATGAAGCCAAGCTTGGTAGAATGCCAGCTCTTCTTAAGATGCTTGCAGAAAACCATCATGAAACTCCATTTGAAAAGTCCAGCCTACATTTCCTTGTAACAAGTGATATAGCTTCACATATCCATATTATCAAACATCGTATTGGTGTTTCAGTAAATGGCGAGAGTGCCCGTTATAAGGAACTTAAAGACGACAAATATTACGTTCCACAAGACTGGGATGATGCAGAAATTAATCTTTATGTAGAACACATGGAAGGTAGCCTTAAAAGTTACCATGAGTGTTTAAATCGTCTTGTAGCCAAGGGCGTATCTCGTAAGCGTGCAAAAGAGAGCGCCAGACTATATCTGCCATATGGTATTCAGTTGACGGCTGATGTAATGTTTAACTTCCGTTCATTTGCTCATTTCCTTGGTTTGAGATATTCTACTCATGCCCAGGTAGAGATAAGGGATATTGCGAGACAAATGCTTGAACAGGTAGTCGCTATTGAAGGAAATCCATTCCAACATACGCTTAAAGCGTTTAATTTGGTTGATGAAAGTGGAAAGATTAGAGAAGCTTTTGAATGAGCCTAATATTTAACGGATATGGCATTCAATTATAGAACCGGTCCGAATAACGCTGCGGAATATCAAGCAAGTGGTTTACCTTATGTAACTCAATCTGTAGCTACCACTTCCCCATTTAATATTCAATTTCCATTTGTAACTAATGAACTAACGGTAAAAAATAATACTGCTGGTATTTTAAGAGTTGGCTTTACGGAAAACGGTGTTAATGGCACCAATTATTTTACATTACCGGTAAGCGGTTCTTACAATGGTAGATTGCGTGTAACTGATATCTTCATTCGTTCTCAAGCAGGAACTGTAAATTATGAAGTCGTTGCTGGACTTACTGGTATTCCAAGACAAGAATTCTATATTCTTACTGGTGCTCTTAATGTATTCAGCGGCTCCGAAGCACAAATCCTTCAATATGGGCTCAAGGGGCTCGGATATTTGGGGATCGGTTAGTCAAAACGCCCCCTCTGATATATAACGTTATTAAAAAGGCAGGATTAAACTCCTGTCTTTTTTCTTTTGCGTATATAAAATGATATTCGCATATGTTAAGCTTCTTTCTAATCAACAGAGGAAGAAATGGGAAAATATAAAGAATTAGCGGAACAAATTGGCAATCTTGTAGAAGAAAAGAATGCGGCTTATGGAAATTCATTTGATCAAGCAGGAGAGTTCCTAAGACTACTATATCCAAACGGTATCCCTCCAGAAGCATATGGCGATATGTTATGTGTAGTTCGTATCTTTGATAAGCTTAAGCGTATTGCTACGAATAAGGATGCTTTTGGTGAAAGCCCTTATGGAGATATTATCGGATATGGATTGTTAGGTTTACACAAAGATAAGCTTGCTGGAAAGAAAACGCCAGAGCAACAAGTTATTCCCCCTGTAGCGCCTCTTCCAAAGCTTGTTGAGACTAAGCCCGTAGAGCAACCGGCTCCTGTGCTTCCGGTTACCCCAGCGCCTCTATCGGGCGTGCAGAAGGCAATAGAGCACGTAGGAACAAAGAAGGAAGTGTTGCCAGCATCTCCACCCCCGCCTCCACCTGTTTCTGCGCCAGTAGCTCCACCATCTGTGGCAGAAACGGAACAAAGTTCCTTAAAAAAAGGAGAGGACGCCCCAGTAAAAAAGCCTAATTGTGCGCTCTGTGGGTTGTTGGTAGAAGGCACAATTCCGGAAGAAGAGCTAAAAGCCGGTAAGACTATTGTTCACAATGATTGCTATAGCAAGTATTTGAGAGAACAAAAGGCAAAGGCAAATACTTGATATGGAAACGTTTTTAATAGTTGCCAGCTACTTTATAGTTTTTAGTCTGGGTTATATTATATCAAGAATGAATATGCCTGCCCCTATTGCAGTTACGGTTCATAATCCTATAACTCAAACGCCTGTAGTTCAAACTATTAGTCCATCTCCAGTTGCAGAAAAGCCAGTTAGTTTTTTAAGTAGAACAGCAGAGCAAAAGCCTATATATGGAGGCATTCGTAAGATTGAAATTGATGATAGCAAGTTTATAACAGAAGTCAAAACTGATAGTCTTGAGAAGAAATTTGATGATCTCGGTAATACGACAGTAGCAAAAGATGAAAGCTTAAGTGCTAATGTCAATAAACTTGCTTCATTAAAAAAGTCTAAAGAGGACTAAATCGTGGGATTTAAAATATTATCAACAGAAGAGTTGGAAATAATGCAGGGCAAAAAGACAAAAGAAAAAAGGAATAAGAATATGACGAAATTAGGAAAGGGTTTGGACGTTGGCACATCATTTGTTGTGTTGGCTTCTGAACAAGAAGAAGGTTCGGTAGAATATAAAGATTTTCGTGATGCATTCTATGTAATCAAGCCAGCAACCCCAATCGCTACAAAGATGATTGAAAAGGGTCTTGCTGGGAAGATTTTCGTTAAGGATGCTGATGGTTCATTTGTTATTCTTGGAAAGGACGCTATTGAAAAGGCTGTAGAACGTAACGATAGTGCCAAGCGTCCCATGTATAAGGGTGTTGTATCTTCTAAAGAGAAGGATGCTCGCAGGGTTCTATCCTATATTCTCAAGGAAGTAGCTGGTAAGCCTTCTGAACCCGGTGAAAAGATTGTATTCTGTATTCCTGCTCAACCTATTGATCAGGAAGATGACGAGTTTGACGTTGGATACCACGAAGACGTTGTTAAGAAGGTTCTAACTGATATCGGATACGCTCCAAAAGCTATTAATGAAGCAGAAGCTCTTTGTTATTCAGAGCTTGAGAAGGACGATTATACTGGCGTATGCTTATCATGGGGCGCTGGCATGGTTAACGTCTGCGTAATGCTTAATGGTGAACCTGTATTGACTTTCTCTACCACAAAGAGCGGCGATTGGATTGATCGTATGTCTGCTGTAGCTACTGGTCAAACTGATAGCGTAGTTCAAGCCGAAAAGGAAGGCGGAGAATTTACAATCGGCAAGCCAAATGAAAATCAGGTTCTTGCTGCTGTATCTTCTTACTATGAGCGGCTTATTGATTATACCACCAAGCAACTTGCCGCTGCTCTATCAGATCATAAGGATCTACCCAAGTTCAAAGATCCTCTACCTGTAGTAGTAGGGGGAGGAACTACACAGGCTAAGGGTTTCGTTCGTATGTTTGCTCAAAAGCTTGAAGATAATGAATTCCCAGTTCCTCTTAAGGAAGTAAGACACGCCGCCGATCCCCTCCATGCGGTAGCCAGGGGTTGCTTAATTGCGGCTCAAATAATGTGATAATATCAGATACGGTTAATATTTAACCGTATGTTGTCCGAAACAGAACATCTGGTTTATTTCTATAAAGCCAAGGTTAATAGAGTTATTGATGGAGATACCGTTGATATTCTCATTGATCTTGGCTTTGGTCTTTTAAAAAGTGTTCATGCTCGTCTTTGGGGCATTAATGCTCCAGAGATATCACGTCCAAAAGATGAAGAAGAATTGTTTCGTGGTTTACAGACAAAAGCTCGTTTAGAAGATTGGTTCAAAGATAATGCACCTACCGGTGACATTATTATTCGTAGTCATAATGGCAAAGAACTTAAACAAGAAAAATATGGTAGATGGTTGGTAGAAATATATCCGGTAGGATTTACAAAAGAAACCGTATCTCTCAATGACGCACTTGTTAAAGAAAATCTTGCCGTTGAATATATGCGATGAAAAGAGGCAAATATGTTTGAAGAATATGATCCCATCCCTGGAATGGTTTTAATCTTCTGTTGTTTTTTCTTATACGTTTTGGGTTACATTCCCTAAACTTCTTCTTAAAGGAATGGTTATGTCTGAAGAAACAACAACAACTGAAACTAACAGAACGCTTTATAAAGTTGATGATAACATCATCGGCATGGTAAGAGAGCTGGTTCAGCTTTCTCTGCTTACTGGAACCAACATCATTGATCATCTACGTTCAATAGTTGTAGAGGTTCATCCAGAGGACAAGAGATATCTTACTCTCTGTCCAGAATATGTTGAGAGCTACAACAAGATGGTTGAAGGTCTTAACAAGCAAGCTGAGACGCAAATGCAAGAGAATGAACAAAAGCTTGCTGATACGGAGCCGACCCCTCCTTCGTTACTTGATTGAAAAAATAGTTTATCCTTCTTCCTCCAAAGACTGAAACCCCGGAAAGCCCCAGATTTCCGGGGTTTTTTATTGGTTTAAATTCTAACTTAAGTCTGCTATATTTAACAATATGACGAACTACACGATTATCTACTCGTTTAATGGCTCTGTTGTTTGGGAGACGGTTAGGGCAGCATCCGTTGCAGATGCACGCCGCCGTTTTAGGGCGCAAAATCATAATTTCTTGACGGTCCTTGACATTTTCGCAGCCTGATTAATTTACCGTTTTAAGGAGAATTGAATATGGTTGGCGATCTTGAAAAGCTTTTGAACAAGGGCGATAAGCTCAATATGAATGTTTTGGGCAAGCCTTATGCAGTTGAGGTGCGTGAGATTGACGTTACTGAATATGAGCGTCGGTATCTAATCGCTTTCTCTGATAAGCCTGGCGATACGAAGTGGATTAATAATACTATTGTGCGTCAGTTTAAGTTCACCAATTGAATAGTTACAATTAAGAAAGAAAAGGTAATATATGCGTCTATCATGGGCAGGTAAGTTGTTGGCAGCGGGTGTAGCTCTTAGGCTGGCAGAAGCAGGTTTGCGTAAGGCGGCTGATAGTATTGATGATGATAGCAGTAGCGGTGGTGGGCACGTTGTTCTTACTGTAGCACAGACTACCGCAGCGCAGAATTATGCAGACAGTCAGGGAATTACTCTTCGTGAGGCTGTTCTCCGACTTTATAATCTTAATCTTATTGACTGATTAAATGATAACTCCCGGTTATTATAAACGTGAATGTAAGTGGAACCCGACTTCGGGTAAGCTTTATCAAAATTATTATACGCCGGGATTTATTTTTAGCGATAAGCCATCATATCCGAGTGCATATATTCTTGGGAGGAATTATAGAGAATATGAGCGGATCCCGCACAGGGATATCTTCATGTTTATTGGTGGTCCCGGTGGTCGTCAGCGTTGCCCCGATTATTTTGTAGCTTATAAGGTATTGTGGGGCGAACGCCTGGGGTGGTTGATTTATCCAGAATATTTTGCAGAAGACGGATATCATCCTATTGACCCAATTCGCCTATAAAAATAAGGGTTTTATTTTTCTTTTTATTGCTTGAAAATATGTCCTCCACCTGCTATTCTGTATATAGATAGAGAGAAGGAAAGAGAGAGATTATGTCGGTCAAGGTTGTTGCTGCTCCCCGTCGTGTTCGTGGCGTCCGTGTTGAGCGTGCGTGCTCGGCTTGTGAAGCGGTGTTCTCTTATGTCCCTTCGGACGTGCGTGAGGGTGTTTCGCAGGGTGATGGACGTGGGTATGGTGTGAGCCAGTATCGTATGGTTCGCTGCCCCTGCTGTCGGAAGGCTAATGACCTTCGTAGCGCCGAGGAACGGCGTCAGGCGGCTGCCGCAGAACTTGCAGCGCAGGTTTACGATAACGAGCGTTATTGATTAATCCTTAAAAGTCCTAACCCAAGCTATAAAGGAAGAAAAGAAAATGAACTTTACTGCCCGTCCGGTTGATGTTTGCGGAATGTCCCTTGCACTCCACGTTGATAATGTGACGATTAATAGTGTGCTTTCTACGTTCGCTGCTGGGCGCATGGAAAGCTGGGGTGAGCCCGAAAAGGGTTACTCTAACTACGATATCGGTTTCGTTTGCGAGGAAACTGGTGAGACGTTTTACGTTTATGATCGTTGGGGCGCTGTGCGTATCGGTGCTCATAATCCGGATAGTGCTGGTGTTCGTGAACTTGCTTCTTTTCTTGTGAATAGCCTTTCTAACTGATAAGGAGAATGAAGATGCATTGCCAGAAGTGTTCCGGTGAGGGTCGTGTGATGGTTCAGGACGAGGGCACCCATTGGCATTGGGAGGCTTGTCCGGATTGTAACGGGTTTGATGATATGGCGGTTGCTGGCGATAGTTTCGGTGATGTTCCTCCCTATGTGTTTTGCACGGATAACTGTGACGACCTTCCCTGGTGATCATGACGTATAACCTTTACCTTGACGATATCCGTAATCCTCCTGCTGATAGGGATTGGCTTGTGTGCCGCTCCTCTCAGGAGGCTCTTGATCGGATTGTTGAGAACGGTATGCCTTCGTTCTTTTCCTTTGATCATGATCTCGGAGAGGATGATACCACAATGGTTTTTCTTCGCCGCCTTGTGAACGAAGTGTGGGATGGGGTTTCGGTCCCGCCCGAGTATCAGATCCACTCTGCAAATCCTGTCGGTGTCCAGAATATTCGTAGCTTTATGGATAGCTGGCGAAAGAGCATGAGCCTGTGAGTTTTAAGCCTGGGAATTTGGTAAGAATTCGTCGGGCTTTGCCTTTGTCTTTTGTCCGGTGCGTTAATCATCATACCGCAGATTGGCATGAGTTTTATTCAGAACAAGTCGCCATTTATCTTTCATGGGGCGGTTCAAAATCTAACGGCGCTATTCAAATTGCCTATATTCTAATCGGTGATGTTAAATGCTCAATCGATGAAAGCGAAATTGAGCTTGTTCCTACAGAAGAATAAAATAGTTTATATTAACGACAAAATCGGATAAGATATTAATATGTCATTAGGATTGTGTTGCCAATTCATCGAGCCGGTTCATAAGCGTACCGGGAACGTCGTTTATAAGAATATTATTGAGGAGAAGACCTTGCAGCTTGGCGCATTCAAAGCTGGCAAATATCCCCTTTCTCGTATTCGTTCCACCTATCATCATAACGTTGATCAGCATATCAAGCTTGTGCCAAAGCTTGTTGCTCTTAATATTCGTTCATTCCGTCTTTCGTCCTGTTTGCTCCCGCTTTGGGATATGAACAGTAAGATGATTAAAGATGATGATATCCTTGTTAGTAAGCTTGGAAAGTTGGGCAAGCTATTTGCCGATAATAGCATCCGAGTTACAACACACCCTGGACAGTTTACAGTTATTTCCAGCGATAACCCAAATGTCGTCAAGAACAGTATCACAGAGCTTGAATATCATGCATGGGTATTTGATGCTATGGATCTACCCCTTTCAAGCTACGCAGCTATTAACATTCATGGCGGTAAAGCAAATCGTTCAAATGCTATCGTAAGCGTATATAAGTCCCTCCCTGATAATATTCGTTTGCGTCTGACCTTGGAGAATGACGAGAAGTGTTATAGCGTTCAGCAGCTATTGGACGTGCATGATCGTTGTGGTGTTCCAGTAGTGTTCGATAGCCACCATTTTACTTTCAATACCAGCAATATGTCTTTTGCACAGGCTTTTGATGATACTCGTTCTACCTGGGGTAAAATCAAGCCTTTGCAGCACATTAGCAATACGGAGCCTGGGTTTGAGAATGCGGCATTTAATCAGAAGCGTGCTCATTCCCAGTATATCCATCGTATTCCAGATATGCAGCTTGAGGCTATGCAAGCAAATACGATTGACGTTGATGTAGAAGCAAAGCATAAGAACCTTGCATTGCTGGATATGCGAAGCAAGTTTAATATTTCCTGCTGATAATTAACCCTTGAGAAGTCAGGGGTTTTTTGCTATTATAATCATATGGATAAGCGAACTATTATTGTGGGTGATGTGCATGGGTGCCTGGACGAGTTTCGGGCGCTTGTGGAACGTGTTGGATATCGGCAGGGTGTTGATCGTCTAATTGTTGCCGGTGATCTTGTTGATCGTGGATTGGATAGTGCTGGTGTCGTGCGTTACGCTATGGAGATCGGTGCAGAGGCAGTCCAGGGCAACCATGATGCAAAGCTTATTCGTCGGCGTAAGCATATGCTAAAGGCTGGCATTAATCCGAATTACAGGAACCCGATGCATCCGGATCCGGATCAGGAGAATACCATTAATCAGCTTGCAGATATTGAGATTGCATGGCTCGAAGGTCTGCCTTATTGCATTGAGCTGCATGAGTTTAATGCGGTTGTGGTTCATGCTGGTTTTGTTCCCGGTGTTCCCCTTGATAAGCAGACCAAGGAGATTATGACAATGGTTCGTTTTGTTAATTCAGAAACGCATCATATGATGTCTCTTGAAATGCCGGGTTTCCGTCAGCCCGCTGGTTCTATCTTTTGGGCAGATATCTGGGATGGTAAGCAGGACGTAATCTTTGGACATACCGTTGTGGGTAGGGAGTGGATCCGAGCTTGGGATGGTGTCAATGGAGCACGATGCTATGGCATTGATACCGGTTGTGTATTTGGCGGATATCTTTCTGCGATGGTTCTTGACCCGTCTATTCCTCATGGACGTGAGGTAGTACAGGTAAAGGCGGCAATGGAATATTCTCATTATGGTGCTGGAGCATAAAGCGTTATTGATAAGTTATGAAATGGAAAGAGCGGCTTAAACGCCGCTCTTTTTTTATTTAACTTCTGCAAAATAATGAACTCTTTGATCGTTCATTTGTCTTTTTATAAAGTTAAGCATTCCAGGCATATGTTCTGCTTCGGTCATAATCCAGAACGTTCTGAAGAAGTCTGGTTCTTCTTTAACGTTATGATATTCTTGAAAGGCTATAGAAGCGACTACCATAGAACGATATATAATATCTCTTGCATCTGCTGTTGGAAGGTTATCTAAATCTGGAATACGCCACCAGATTTTAACTTTTTTCTTTTTTGCCCGTCTAAGACTGGAATGAGAGGATTTGGAATTCATATAATCTTGGCTATGGTATCTCTAACGTCTTCACCATTGCAAACTGCATTTCCTATAGCATCCCAGCCAGGAACTTGTTTACGAGCGAAGACCTCGATCATATTATAACCGGTTCCAAAAGCACTTTCAATCAATTCACGAAACACTTCGGGTTTTGTAGAGTGTCCTTCTCTTGGAGCCAATACAACTTGTGGAAGTTTTGAATTAATAAGCTTAATAGGTCTTCCAGCTTTCTTAGTAGTGGCGACCAATAAGAATTCCGTAGTAGGTTTGCTATAGGTTGGGGGAATGCCTTGTGCATTGATTATACCGCCGTCCTTGCGTGTCTTTACCCAGATATGACCTACGCCCCGGTAGTGAAGTCCCCAAGCCTTTATAGCCTCTATAGCGGCGTTTAGACGTGGCGTGGTAGCCCATACAAATACATAAGCATCTTTCTTTAAGATCTTTTTTAGGGGAAGATTATTAACATCGGTATCGGTCATTAGTTGATAATGTTTACCTGCGGCTGCATCTTTGTTTGGATCACCCCACATTTGCCACGGAGGGTCAATCAACAGAACATCGTAACGCTTGCCTTTGAGTGGATGGGGAGGAGGAATGATTAGATTTGTCATCGTCTATATGTCTTTAGAGCTAAAAGATTAGAAGTAGGATCAAGCAGCCTCTTTGGTTGAGCAGTATTTTGTTTCCAATTAATTGGCTGAATAGTTCCTTGGGTATACCATTCTAAATGCAACATTGCATAGTTTGTTATGGCACACTTTATAACAGCTATTTTAGAGCCGGGCTCAATTAATTGTCCAATGCTGATATCCTTTAATACTTCTACTTCCCCATATAGAACAACTCCAGATGCACCTTCAATCATGATCGCATGAGTTGTAGCTAAATCCGGATATGAAGTTCCCATACCGGTAAATTTAAATATATCAATTACCGTTCCACCTTCTACTGCATGAACAGAAGAATATTCTGGAACGTATAAGTCTATTCCAGTATGAACGTTATAATTCTTTGAATATCCAAAACCTGCTGGATGGCATTTGCCTATAGGCAAGCTCCATGAAACTGCTGGTAATGGGTCTTTCCAAGTAATATTTTGCATTTGCTAACGTTAATAACTATTTATTATCGGTAACGTTTGCCAAAAACGAGAATATTATTTTGGGCGATAATATTTATAGCTACCACAGGAAGAAGGTAAATTATTATGGGTATTAGAAATAAAGTAACAAAAGATGGTTTTGTAAGCACATCGGTTGACGGCGATGTCGGCTTATTTGGAATGGAACAAGAAGTTTTTTCAGCAGGATCCGGTTCAGTATCAACAGGTCTTGTTGTTCTATCTGGTTCTGGCGTAACAGCAGTGCTACCAGATATCAGCACAACGGCAGCAGTAGATGGAACTGTAGCAGACGGCTTAGTTGTTAAGTTTGTTATTGCTTCAGCAAATACATTTTTCCTCACCGCATCAGATCCAATCAATGGCGGCGCATGGACACGTGTGTTGAATGCTAAACAATGGGACGTAATTCAGGCTGTAGGAGTAACCGGACTTCATAGCTCTCGACCAGTTAGTTGGGCAGTTAGTTTGCCAGTTTCTGGTAGCGTTACCTGATTTATACCCCTGTGGTATAAACACAAAAGGGAAGGTCTTGCGACCTTCCCTTTTTTTCTATCTTTTTTTAGGAACTCAGAGCAACTTCTTACCGTTAGGCAAACGGAATTCCGTCTCGATCTTGAATTCAGCATGGAAACTTGGAATACCAACGTGATTGACGAGATTGTGCTTGAGAGCCTCATTAGCGTCAAGGAACCAATCGGCGTGCTTCTTCTGATGAACAAGCTCGAGGAAATAGTCTTCCTTGTGTCCGCAGTTCTTTGCCATTGTTCGAAGAATAGCCTCATTCAAACGATCCGTCTCGGCGGCGTTTGACTTAATCTCTTCATTCTTACCCCAACCCATGCTGGATACTTCATGGATCATTACGGTAGCTGATGGAGCACAGAAACGATATCCTTCTGCACCACAAGTAAGAAGAACAGCGCCACATGACATAGCCTTGCCTTCTACAATGGTAGCTACCTTAACCTTACAAGCGTTAATCATATCAACCATAGCAAGGAGAGAATATACCTCACCGCCGTAGCTATCGATAACGATTGGAAGGATTTCCTGTTTCGCCTTAGTGCAATGATCTTCCGCAGCTTCCAGCTCTTCACAGAACTTATTAGCGGTTGCCTCTGTAAAGGCACCGGAGAACTTGATATAGATGGGCATATAACACGCCGCATCAATATCCTTAACTCTGACCCTATCATCTACGTTAACTGTATATCTCATTTGTTACTTCCTTTGATTAATTGTGTCATGTTACGTAAAACGTTTAATGTTAAATCTGCATCAAATCTTGCTTCATGCCTACTGTCTTCATTTACATCAATCATCAATGCTTGCGCCATTTCTGATAGACTGTATGTTTTGAGCTTTGGGACAATACCAGATAGAGCAAGAAACTTACCAATAGATGCAGTATCAATATGCCTACGATCAAAATAGCGATCCCAATCTTCAAGTAGATGGGTTTTAACAAACTTTACATCAAATCGAACATTATGACCAATTGGCGTAAGTTTTTGATTAAGTGACCATCCACAAATATAATTCTTGAAACGAGTTTTAACTTCTGATAGAGGTTTTGCTATTCGGTCGTGTTCTACAATGTTAATCTTATTGATTTCTAAACCTTGAGCATTAACGTGATATACTCCATCATCAGGTTTAATCTTAAGATCAATAGTATCCAATATATTTAGATTATCATCAAGAATGTGTCCGTATAGTGTTAACAGGCTCATTTCTTTTCGTATGCCGCCTGTTTCCGTATCAAATAGGAAATATTTAGGATTGTCTATTGTTGCCATGTATCCATCTTAGCAAGTTAGATTAAATTTATAAAGACTATTTTCTCTTTTGTGGAACCCTACCAATTAAGAGAGCTCTAATTAAGAAAGATTGCCATGACTAAAAAGAAAACCAATTTAGAAAAGCTTCTGGAATATACTGGTCCTAACTTCATGGGTAATCCATCTTTTGGTGGAACTGGCAATTATGGTGTTGGCGGTTATAAACAACTTGCTCATTTCGGTCTTAATCCAGCTACGGAAGACATAAGAGAAAAAACTGAAGAGGAAGCAGAAGAAAACATCGCAGATCAAGAATGGATTAATAACAAATATCGCAGAGGATTTGGATTTAATGCAGATGAAGATCCAGTTCTACATTGGAATGGTAGAAATGGTTCTGTAGAAACTGTTGCAGAAAATGCAGCCTTTGATAATTCCACTTCCCGTATGAGAGATTTGCCGGGTTTCCCTGCAATGAATACTCTTGTAAAACCACAAAACTTTACACCTATGAATGCCGGTGCGGATTATGAAAATCTAATTGATGGACGTAAAGCAGAATACCTTGGACCAACTCTCAATGGAGTTCCTATGGATGATATCAACGGAAACTCAAGTGCATTAGCTTTACAACTTTCTGAAGATGAAAATCCTATCGATAAAAAACTCAATAAGCTTATTGGTCCCGATCCTGATATAACTTCTGATACCAAACATGAACAAGATGCTTCGGATATAATTTTTCATGATTTAGTTCAAGAAGTTGTTCATGAATATTTGATGGAACTATTAGGAGCACCTAAAGCCACAACTCCAGATCGTTTAGGATGGAATAATACCAGAACCAATTCATTAGCTGCCTGGAGAAATCATATTAATCCAGATCAACCTCCTACTGAAACATGGCGTCCACAGTTTGGTGAGAATGAAGAACAAAATCCTTCTGTTGATTATGTTCCAGCACAAAAAAGTCCATTAGGTGGTTTCGGCGCTATTGGTTGGCCAAAACAATTTGTGCCACAAGATTATGAATTAGTAAATCCGGATTACGAAAGCTTTGGAGAGGATCCTCTTGGTTCCAGAAGACTAAGACAATCTCCTACAGATGATGATCGTGTTGGAGTTAATGCAAGCATAAGAGAGGTTAAAATGCAAATACAAGCTTTATTAGAATATCTTTTAAATGAAGAAGCCCTTAACGAAGGCATCGATGAAGGGGAGAATGCTCCAACAAATCCAAGTCTTTGGAGCCGAGCGAAGTCTGCTGCCAGAGCTAAATTCGATGTGTATCCAAGTGCTTATGCGAATGCCTGGGCATCTAAATGGTATAAGGGTAAAGGCGGGGGCTGGCGTAAGAAAGGTAAGAAAAAATGAACGAAGACTTACGCAAGTGGTTTAAAGAAAAGTGGGTAGACATTAGCCGCAAGAAAAAAAGCGGTGGACACCCAGCTTGTGGTGCTTCTGCTGATAAAGGTGTAAGAGCAAAGGATAGCTCACGTAAATATCCAAAATGCGTTCCAGCTAATAAGGCTAAGAATATGAGCAAGAAACAAAAGAAGAGTGCTGTAACAAGAAAGCGCCGTGCTCCAAATGAGCCAGGCTCTCCAGATAACGTCAAGACTGATGTTAAAAAAGAAAGCTGGGAGAAGTGGAAAGCTTCTAAAAAGGGAGTTTATTCTCATGGAGTTCCAAGTAACAACGCTCCTGAGAACCCAGAGAAAATGGCCGGCGCAATAGCCTTTGAAAAAAGCCGTGAAGAAGTTCTTGCTCAACTTAAAGAATATATTCAACATTTAATTAAAGAAGCAACAGTAATACCTGGAATATTTCGTAAAGGTAAATTAGCGGTTTCAGAACCGACTGATCCTACAAAACAAAACCTTGAACGTTTGTTTAAATCCGGAACGTTTACAGATGATGACATTCGTGATATAACAGAAGTATTATATAACTTATTAACAAACAATGAAATTGCAAAGTATGCAGATACTATAGAGAATTTACCAAACATTGATAAATTTAATAGCCTCGTTAATAAGCTTACGTATCCAAAAGTCGCACCCTCTATTCCTCGTGAAGAGAAAGAAAATATTAAAAAGATTATTGGCAAAGTATCTAATACTATTGATATTGAATTAGAAAAAAGATCCGCAGAGAAAATGCGCTCCGCTGAAAAAGAACCTTCTACCGGTGTTAAAACTTCTTCTTCTCCAAAGCAACAAACTGTAGACGTAACAAAAACAGTTGAGGTTCTTAAATCTCAAGAAGTTCAAGATGCAATCAAAGGCTATATTGAAAAACTACAAGCTGCTGGAGTTGCAAGTCCAGAGATATCAAAAAAGATTGCTGACTTGGGAGGAATGATTGATCCAAACTATCCAACAGCTTTAGCAGCGTCTACGATTAACGGATTGGATCCTCGTTATCTCGGTCCACCAAAGATAACGCCAGAAGAACAATCCGTCTTTCAAAAAGTTAAAGGTTATTTTGGACTTAACGAAGCTCAAACATATGCCGTAATAAAGCGTTATAATATTAGAAACGAAAACGATGTTCATAACCTAATGGAAAACGTTTTGATGAAAGTAATAAAAGAAAGTAAATGATATATGGATGATTGGGAAAATAAGTATTGGAGCAATAGAGCGGCACAGTTGCAACAACAGCAACGTCCTCAATATCAACAACCAACAAAACCTCAAGTTCCGGAAATCGATGTAGCTGGTATGCTTATGCAAAGAGCTATGACGCAACAACCAACCTCTTCTGGTGCCGTATATCTTCGTGAAGGCGCAAATTATTACCGTCAAATTCAGAACAGCGATGGGTTTGGCACCACTACTCCACTTATCCGTAGCATGGGCGAATTAACCGGCGTAGCCAATAAAGAGTTTGCTATAATGGGAGAAATGAAAGCCTACTGCGTAGATAACTTATCCAGCATTGATTTATCTAAAATCAATGAGCAGCCTCAGAGGATGATGAGTTTGGTAAGGGTAAGAGCTCCATTTGCAGGAGACTTATTGGTTGAACGTTCTGCTATAGTTAACGGCGGAAATAACAATTCCTATGGTGGTAAATCATTACTGAAAGGTTGAGATAATATATGACAAAGAGGGCGCTTGTATTGAGTGGCGGAGGCAGTCGTGGATCCTACCAGGTAGGTGCAATACAAGCGTTATTAGAAGCGGGAAGGCAATGGAATACTATTCATGGCATTTCTGTTGGCGCTCTTAATGCTTCATGGTTGGCTATGCACTCTCCAGAAGAACAAAGATTAAGCTCACAAGGTTTGTTAGATATCTGGAATAACATAAACACCTCGGATGATATATACGCCCCTTGGAATTCTATTAAACCTATAAACTACCTTTATTCCATGTGGAAAGGTTCTCTGCATAGTGGACAACCACTCCGTCTTCTTGTTGATAAGTTTTTGGATATCAAAAAAATACAAACAAGCGGCGTTAAGTTAACCGTTGGCTGTGTTAATCTCAACAATAGTGAATATACGGTTATTGAAGGAAATCATACTCATATAAAAGAATTCATATTGGCAAGTAGTCACCTTCCTTTAGTATTTGAACCTATTTCTTTACATGAAGAGAAATGGGTAGACGGAGGTATACGTCACCAAATTCCAATTCTTGAAGCTCTTAAGGAACGTCCAGATGAAATAGACGTTGTTCTCACTTCTCCAATTGCAATCCGTGATCGTGTATTACCTGCTACTAACCTCACAAGCGCCCCCAGAGTGGCTTTAAGGGCTTCTGAAATAATGAGCGACCAGATTTACCTTATGGACTGTTACACCGTTTTAAGAGCCGCCAGGACGCTGGAAAACGTAAAGATTAATCTATTCATTCCCACTACTTCGCCAAATCAAAATAGCATGAACTTTGATAAAGAAAAAATCCAAGCCGGGATAAAGCTTGGATATGAAGAAACCCTTACCAAATTAATGCAAAAGGGCGACTATGACGATGGCGGATTAGATTTTTAAAAAGAAAAACCCCGGCAGAAGCCAGGGTTAAGTCCGTTTGTATTTAAGTCGCTATCAGAGCCGCCAGCCACCACGGAAGTAGGCAGCCCGACCCAGGTTAGGATACCGTCGCTGCACCGAACGAGCGTTGTAGATGCCCTCCGGAGTAGGCTCAACCGTGTCAATCTTACGGATCTCACCAAAGATGCCAGAGCTACGAGCGATCTCGGTCACACGATCAAGGTTAGCGATGGTGAACGACCATGACTTCGTGGAGGGATTATAGTTTCGCTGATCAGCGGGGATAGTCTTAAGTTCTGCCATGAAACCCGTCATGTTCGCATTACGAACCCACGGGAACGCCACGGTGAAATCCATCGTGCGGGTGGTAATAACGAACTTATGAACCGGAGTGGTGGAAGCGGCGAAAGCAGCCGCAACAGCCTGATTATTCTGAACCCACGTTGCAGCCTCGGTTGCAATCGCAGCGATATCGCCTTCATACATCGGCCAGAACCGGCGAACGTTGGCGAGGAAGATAACAGCGTGTCCAGCGGGAGCCGTATAGGGAGCACGATCCCCACGATACTTCGGCGTAACGACACCAGGGATCTGACGCATTGCAGACCAACCCGACTTATTACCAAGTCCGGTCATATGAACCCGCCCATTTTCAAACCAAACACGGCTGGGGGAAGTAGAAGCCTGACCCGCAAGAACAGCGGCAAGCCCGATATAGCCACAAGCGTGAACCACATCGATCATAGCATTCCGAACGTCATGACCAGGGTTCTCATATGAGCACACAAGGTCACAGGCACGGACAACCTCACGGAGATCCGCACCGGCCCGGCGCATGATCGTCACGTCGTCGGTGAGATTAGCGACCTTTTCAGCCGCCTTAAGGAGCCGACTATAAGCCGCCTTCCAAGTAGCATGAACCTCCGGAGCGAGCATATCTTCACGCACGCTCATGGCACGGATGGTAGCAATACCAAAGTTTGCAGCGATGGTCTTAGCGTAAAGATGGGTATCCTTCTTACGGCAGACGGGTCCGACACCGCACTCACGGCTGGCAGGATCGGTCAACGCATCGCCACAACGGCTGCAATGACGGCGGGTATTATCGGTGAAAAGCTGGTTGCGATTTCGAGTAGTCATCTTTTTCTCTTATAATAAGAATAACGGATAAAAGGAAATATTTCAAGTAATAAAAAAGCCCGGAAAACCGGGCTTATTTCATCGTCTACGAATGGGACTTGTCTTTTGCTTTGCTTTCCAGAGATAAGGGGCACAAGCGGCGGGAACTACGAATTCAATTTCCGGACGTTCTGAAAGTTGGAAGATCCAAGCTTTATCTTCTCCACGGGGACCACCTTCAATATCTCTTACATATCGGATAAAGGTGCCATTTTCAATTCGTGTCACACCATGTTGAGAACCAACGATAGGCATACAAGGCATATAACGCACACCGGGAATATCATGCACGTTAACTTGACGTTGTTCGCCCCATAGAAACTTGGGCATATTAATATTATCAGCCATAACTTTAGTATAGCAAACGTTTCTTAATATTTCAAGTTATTTTTTCAAACTGGTGGAGGAGCGACGGGAGTGGCAGGAACCGGTGCTGCTGCTGGAGCGGGAGGCATAGCTGGAGGAACGGATGAAGCTTCGCCGCCTGGAGGAGCCTCTTGATCGTTAACGTTAATAACGATTTTTCCAAGATCCATTAGGAACTTTTGCATGGAGGTTTTTTGTTCATCATTAAGAGTTTTAAAGAATGTAACGAGTTGTCCATAGACTTCTGGGTCGGTGAATGATCTGCCGCCACGTACAACGTTAAGACGTTCAATCATATCATCAACTGTGAATTCGGTTGTATTGCTTGTTGGTTCGGCAGGAGCGGAAGCATCAACTGGTGGAGCAGCGGGAGCTGGCATACCAACTGGAGCGGGAGCCGCAGCGGCATCTTGTTCAGAAATTATTTGAACGATAGCTTCGTTGATCAATCCAGATAGATATTTCTTGCGGCGGTCTTCTTTTAAAGCTTGGCGTAATGATGTTGACATATATTTCCTCAACCGTTAATTATTTGTTTCTTACGAAAAGAACCTTAATTGTTGAACGATTGTTTTCAAAAGCGTATTTCATTTCATGTATACGCCATATCTGATTAGCACAATTGATCAAATTAAACTTTTTACCGTCAATATTAGCATAAAGCTTTGTTAAATATACGTCGTTTTTTGTTATAAGCCTTTTTTTACGTTTAGTTAACCTACTCGAAAGAAGAACTTTGAATTGATTACGTATTTTGTAATTCATTTTCTCCTTATAGATGTTTGTCTGATAAAAAGAAAAAAGCTTAACGAGCTTTTTCTCGTCAGCTTGTAGCTCAACCTCGGTTGTAGAACGCTCTACAATATTTTGATTTAATCCAACTAAATTAAAATTCATATTGAAAGCACTATTGGTGAACTTACTTTCGAGCCGGATGAAACAATTAAGGCTTTTTTCTTTTTTAGATATATCGGCTATAGCTGTATCGGATATGGTAGAGTTAGTGCCGTTTTCAATAATATCATCCAAATCTCTAATAGCTTCCAGCATCTTGGTTTTGTTTTTAGATAACGCTTCAAACATATCAACGTTATCAGTCATGCTTTCTGGATCTAAATCAATATCTGGTTCCTCGGTAGTGATAATTTTGCTCATAGTTCTAACCCTTCAAAGAAACGATCAATCTTTAATGCTATATCATAGCATTCATGAATAAGATATCTACCATTTTCAGCTTGTATGTTGCAAGACACAAAAGCAAAATCGCCGTCCTCTTTTTCTTCAAGAGTGACGACGATACCATGCTGGTGATCTAACTTTAAAACGCTTAAGGTTATATAGCTATAATTCTCAATATATATCTTTTTCGGTTCTCTAATTGCAACAAGGACCGGACCTACCGCATGGGTGGTCCAGCCCTCTGGAAAAGAATTATATAATGGGTAACTTGTTAACTCTGCTTGTGGCATAATCAATTCGCATTCTTCTTCGGACGACCACGCTTCTTGCTCGGGTAGAGGTGCTTGCTAATCATCGTCTGAAAACTCTTCATCCGGTTATCCTGCTTAAGAATATCCCCACGGAGATAATCGATGATATCAATATCATCCTGATCCATGAGGAACGTAATCATCTTAAGTTCCCGGTTAGTCTTAATATCTTCCATTTCCAGCGGCGTAATCTGATAAGCCTTCTTGATTGCTTCAAGGAACTTATTGGCATTCTTACCGCTTGCCTTAAGGAGCGTAGTAAATGCCGCTGCAACTGTCTTGTGCGCTTCGTTAATGCGCTCCATAGCAGCTTCCATACCATCACGGTTCTTGCCCGTCATAAGCTGCATCTTGGCGGTGCCAGACGTTTCAAGCTTAAGAGCCATCATTGCAGTAATGCCATGAAGCTCCTGACCGATATCCTTAAGGCTAATATCGCCCGTGTTATAGATCGCTTCCTTCTTACCCTTAACAGGCTTTGCAACGGCATCAAAATCAATATTTGCAAAATCGCCCTTAAGCGACTTCTTAATATTCCAATCGTCGCACACGTCGGAAGGCGAAAGAGGGAAACCACTACGGGGATCCGAAATATACGCCAACACATTGTCGCTGGTAACGCCGGAATTAAACCAAACCCGATCCCGCTTTGCATCGCTAAAATAATAGCTCATAAGCCATTCGGAAAGCTTCGCCCTGTCACGAAGGCGAGCGAAAAGGGGACTAACGTTCTCGGGATTGATCTTCATGTTCGTCATTCGTTCTCCAGACTGCTTTATAGTTTATATATAATGACATATCCGGAGACAAAAATCAAGGGATTAAATTAATAAATCTAACCCCTTGATATCATTGAAGTTTTCAGAAATATTTGGTTACTTTTGAAGGACGACCGGCAGTTTCTTTGGCTCTTAAAGCGTCTGCAAAACGACCAATGACTGGTAGCTTGGAACCTTGAAGATACAATCTGATAAGCTCTGCCGCTGCCTCTTCTTCTGCACCTTCTTCAGCCATTGCTTGAAGGTCAACAAGAAGTTCAATATCCTTTTCAGTTGCTCTTGGCATTTTAAGAACGTCCATTACGAAATCTTCAACGCCTTTTTCGCCAAGTAGTTCAACGAATTGTTTAGCGGCTGGAACTGCTATGGCCTTGAGACTTTCTTTTGTTTCAAAGCCCTTCATGGAACCAACGTTCTTTTTAAAACGTTCTAATCCCTTCTTTTCAAGTTCTGCTGCTCTTTGAACAGATACTCCCATTTCTTTTGCAATGTCTTCAAGGGAAGCACCACCGGTCATACCTTTTGTTTGATATTTCTTACCGGCTTCTTCTTCATCAGCTTCAACCTCTTCGGCTTCTACTGGAACATCTTCTGAACCAATAGCTGCTTTTGTTCCCTTCATGTTATTGATAAGGTCTTTAAGCTTATTTGGTGTCATTGCTTTATAACCAAGAATAGATTTGCCATTAAGACCATCGACATATAGCTTATCAAGGATTGCTTTGAGTTCATCTTTTGAAGTGCGTCCGGTAAGCTTTGAGAGATAACGTTTTTGATCTGGAGAGATATCTCCTTCAGTCTGGCGAGCGAGCAATTTAAGGACAGCTTCGGCATTACGAAGATTTGTTGCAGAAACGAGAGAGCTTGATTGATCTTTACGTATACCAGAGCGACCTTGATTTGCTGCTACTTGTTCTTTTACAGTTTCAAGAATTAAAGATTTAAGTTCATTTATTGAGATTTTCATATTCATTCTTCCGTTTTTTCTTAAAGAATATTTCATTTTATTATCTTTTTGGACAGTAATGCTTTCCGGATCAAAGTCAATATCGGTTTTGCTTGTAATAATTTTAGTTATTTATTTCAAATCCTGAGAAGAAACGATCTATCTTTAAGGATATATCATAACATTCTGCAATATCTTGTTTGCCATTTTGGGCTTCTATTTTTGCAGTAATGGAACAGCAGTCTCCATCTGGTTCTTCTTGTAAGGAAATGTATATTCCGTGCCCGTGATGTAGATGTAACTGCAAGATATCTATCATAATGTTTGGATAATCTTTTATTTGGAGGTTTACAGGGTCTTTTAAAGCAAAAAAGACCGGACCTGCCGCTCGGGTAGACCAGCCTTTTGCAAAAGAACTAAACAATGGGTGTATTAATAATTCTGGATCAGCCATCTCAGGTAGAGGTGCTTCAACAATTAGGGACTTTAGTTCATTGATTGAGATTTTCATATCATTCTTCTGATTTCTCTTCGACTGCTGTTTCAGCGGCTGTATTATTTCTATCTGTCCATCTACGTGAGAAGTATAGAGTTGCGATTGGGGTGAAATAACTCATAGCTTCTGCACCAGAGAATTCTCTGATTTGGATACCAAAGGCTACTTCAACTATGGAAACAAATAGCCACAAGGTTACTACGGTAAATGCTATAATCATCATTGTAAATGACGCCGAGGGACGACCGTCAGATTGTTTAAAAAGAGGAACTTTCATATTAACCTTTGCCTATTAAGTATTAATTCACTGCAAGAAATCCCATAATAAAACCACCAACGACGCCAATAAGTAAACCACCAGCACCAGTCAATACAGCTTCCCATGGAAATTCTGAACCACGATTAACAAATCTTTCATTTAATCTAAGTAATCTATTAATCTCGGCATCCCGTGCTTCAATTGCAATTCTAAACCTTGTTCTATCACCGTTTATTTGAATTCTTAAATCTTCTATTTCTCTATCGAGACGAGCTTGAAATGTTCTTCTAACACTATTCATTGTTGTGGCTACACGATCCTGATAAGCTTCTAATTCAGCGATTACGTAAGCCGCTTGATCGTTAGAAAAGAAAATACCTGGATATGGTGCTCTAAACTCTTGATTAAGAGTTAGTTGCAATGGACTTGGGGTTGGATTGGGATTAGGCTCTACGGCAGGCATCTCAACGGCTTCTACGGGAGCTATAGCAATAGGAGGCAAGTCTGGGAAGCCATGTTCTTCTATAGCGGTTGTAGAGCCTCCTGGGGTGCCTTGAGATATGCACCCGCTTATAATAGAAGCTAATAGAATGAAAGCTATTAATCTTTTAATGATCATGGTGTAGTGCTCGCCGTTCTACCAAATCCAAAGGTGCTATTATATTGGTTAACCAAATCTGAAGGATTGTTTGCAAGTTCGGTTGATCGTTCTGTACGTGATCTACGTATACGATCAAGCTGAATTTGCAAATCAGCTCTTATTCCTTCTAAACGATTATCATAATCACGTTGTAAAGCTACACGTGCATCACGTTCATCTGATATAGATTTATTTAATGCATTGATTGTTTGATGATTTTGTTCTATGGAAGTTCTTTGATCATCAAGCATGGCATTCATATCAGAGCTTTGTTGATTTAGTTCTGATACACGTTTAAAACCATAATAACCGGCTAATGCTACTAAAATGATTATAAGTAACGTTAGCCAGTTATTTACAAAAAAGCTTTTAACTATATTATTTGTATTGGGTGTTTCCATATTAGTTTATGTATTTTTTTGAACCGGCGGCTTCATCATCCTCGTCATCTTCATCATTTTGAGGAGGAGGAACATTCATTGTGGTAACTTTTTGAACAGCTTCAAATACGCTGGCGATTTCTTCTATTGTTGTGTGGATATCTTTAATGGCATCAGATTGACGACGTATAACTTCAGATTGAACTTCTATTTTTTGTGCAAGAAATGAAACTACCTTTTCCAATGTTTTAATTTGATTTAATAATGTTTGATTATCAAACTCCTTCAGTCTATCGTTTAACTCTTCGGAACTAACAGCAACCGTAACAACCTTTGTTTCTGGGGTTTCAGAAACAACATTAAATAATCTCTTTAAAAATCTCATTTGTTCCTCACTTCTGAAGTTATTTTCTATTTTTTTCAAGCTCGTCATTAATCATACGATATAAAGTTTCTGCATCTACGTGTTCTTCCTTGCCCTCCAATATTCTTTGTTTCTTGTATTGCGTTGCTTCTTCTAATATCTCTACTAATCTTTGGTCATTCAGAGATATCTGTTGCATGACATATCCCATAAACTGATGTGATGTTAAACCATGTTGAAATAACGTTTTCTTGAACATCATCATTTCTTCCTGTGAGAACCGTAGTTCCATTATTTCTTTAGGAAGAATTTTTTTTGGTCTACCAACTGGTTTAGCCATTTATCAATCTCCGCCACCTCCGCCAAGTTGACCACCTTCGCCACCAGCATTTGCAGCATATGGTGTTGGGAATTCACCTCCACCTGATTGTCCAGTATACTCCGTATTTGTAGGATGTAATCCGTAATTTCGTTCCATAATCTGAACAAACATTTTTGCAGTTCTTTCATCGTAATTGGTTTTAATATATTCCTCAACACGATTAAGAATAATAGAACGTGGGTTTAGCAAAGCATCATAGTTGTTAATAAGACGAGCAACGCTACGAGAAAAATCGTTAAGATTGATCTTTGGTGTATTAACAACTGGTGGTCCGGATGGTGCTGGTCCGCCGCCTCCTCCACCTTCATCACCACCACCGGCATCGCCACCTTCATCTGGTGGAGGTTCATCGGCTGGAGGTTCGTCTGGTGGAGCATCTTGTTCAAACAATATAGAAGTTAAGCTACGTAGTTGACGTTCTTCAAGAGATGAAGGAGTTGATGTAGCAGCAAGAGTTTCTGGAGGTGCTGTAGCAGCAGGGGTTGGTCCAGGTCCAGGCATACCGGTTTGTGGAATGCTTTCTCTTTCATAACGCACTATATAACGATCTATAACTTGGTCCAGAGAAACATTCTTCTGTGGAACAGGAGCGAAATCTGCCATTTGTTGCGGATATTGAGATTGAACCGTTTGTTCTTTCAACAATACATCTTTATTTCTGGCAACATAAACAACGTTATTAATACGAACGTATGAATTGTCACGGTCAATTATACGAACGTGTTCATAGATAGTTCCAGCAGGAACCATGACAGGACGATTGGATCTTGTTGTATATCCGAGCTTACCGGATTGACGAACCATTAATGAGTTTTTTGTTAGTTTTTTCATATCAACCTATAGATGGTGATGGTGGGGTAGCTGGGTTTAATGGAGCATTTGCTTGGTTTCCAAGACCGGTAGTAATTGGCTTTGGAGTTCCGGCTGGTGGTTGAATGTTTTGGATCGGAACGGTAGTTGCATTTTGAGCAGCGGCATTCAACATTTGATCTGGTCTTGGATTTGTAAGCGGTTCAATCTTATAAAGAACATCAAGATTTGATCTTTCGCATATTGACATACGAGCTTCAATCACGTCCCAGTTTAATTCTTTCATCATTGCAAAAAGATAAGCTCTCTTATCTAATCCATAATCTTTAAAATAAGCGTGTTCCCACATATCCATAACAATGACTGGAACACAACCAAGAGGAATATTAACATTATGACTATCAACCGTAATGTTCATGAAAACGCTACGATATGGTTCATATACTACCATGCCCCAGCCATTACGGGATGCCATACAAGCTGCCATAAAGTCTTCTTGCCATGCTTCAAAGGTTCCCCAATCACGTGACAACTTCATATATGGAATACTATCAACTCGGATCTCGCTATCAATATCAGATATATTTGAGAAATAAAGTTCATGAAACTTTACTCCATTGAAGTTATAAATTTCATCAGTTTTAAGAGAACGATATGAACTTGCAGCACTTTTAACATCGCCTCGATCTGCTGCCAATAGTCCTGTTGTTACTTTATTAAAAGCTTCTACATAACCCTTATAAAGTTTGTCATGTGCAGCTTTTGTTGCATCCGATAAACCTTCAGTCTTAATAAGATGAGCTTTTGGAATAAGCACAAAACCTTCTTTAAGCGTCGTCACGGCTGCACGAGCTGCACTTGTAAGCATCTCTACCTTGGAAGGTTTAGAAGCCTCTATAAGCTTTTTAGGCTTTTCCTGAGATAGCCCTTTGGCATCAAGGGTGTCTTTGACTGCTCTCTTAACTTCGCCATCTAAAAGGGCTTTTAATTCATCTGTTAGTTTCATTGCCGATATACCTTCTCAATAATGTAATCTTAATTAGATAAGGCTGGGAAGATTACCCTCCCAGCCCTAATTCTTTGTTATTGTTCTGTTTTTGTTTCTATAGGGACAAAAAATTTGCTCCATTTTTCATCAGATATTGCTACCGTATAATCATGATAAAGACATATGTGATATTCAGAAGTTCTTCTTTCATCCCAATTAATTGATATAAATGGACTTGTTAGGCGGGCAACTTCTAACTTAAGAACAACCTCATTATATATGAGTTTTCCGATAGTATCAACGCCCGCTGCTCTTACCCATTTACCTTCCGGATCCTTTTGAACACGGTGCATTAATACGCCCCTTGTGTTACTTTCACTCTGATAAGCGCAACGGTATAAAGTCATTTGCTAATAATCTCCAATGTTCCGAAGAAACTGGACAACCCAAAATCGCTCTTCTTGAACCTTCCAAGGATAAGACTGTTCTCCGGAATAACCTTGTCCTTACCTGGCTTGAAGTTCCAAACAAACACTTCCATATCCGTGCAGGATGCCCCATAAATCTTCATTCGCATATATGCCTTACCGGTCTTGGTCTTCGCTTCTCGGGCGTTTTTAACAATGCACCAGACCCATTGCTCGTCGTCTTGCCAATCATCAATAGAAGTAATGCCGCTCGTTCGGAAATATTCTGAGATCTCTGGAGTAACGATAAGATCAATATCTACCGTTCCAGATAGAGCCCGACTAAACTCAATCTTATCCTTAAGATCCCAGTCTGGTAGCTCCTGTGCCTCTGCAATAATACGAACAAGTTCCTCCTTGTGGGTCTTCTTCTTCTTGTTGACCGCACGCTTCAAATCATCTCCCTTATCTACAAGAACATGATGAAGCTGACGATAGTTCTTAAACGTCTTATCCTCGCCTACCAATTCCATGCTTTCAAAAGCTTCAAGCTTGATTAGAGTAGACAATGCACGCTTATTAAACTTGGAATGACGCCACGTGTCATTAGGATTAAACAACAAATCCTCGAGGGTGTTATAGGGACGACATTCGTTGATCTCTGACAAAACTGTCATACCTACGTGTTTAAGAGAGGCAAAGGATGGAATAAGCTTACCATCACGGATCGTATATTCCTTTTCAGATAGATTTACATCGGGCTTACCAATCGCAAATCCAAGCGCCTTGGCTTCTGATAGAGCAATAGCCTTTGGATCTTCCTTGCCAGCTTGACGACCCTTCTC
>Ga0214919_10001411_pt1 | contig 39487 bp, 35 predicted proteins | sample LL1503_MetaG_FD_177994 | JGI IMG/M metagenome (GOLD analysis project Ga0214919, IMG submission 177994) | Freshwater microbial communities from Lake Lanier, Atlanta, Georgia, United States - LL-1503 | ecosystem: Environmental > Aquatic > Freshwater > Lake | place: USA: Georgia | collected...
TCCCTTGTCGACGACTTGTTTGACGGCCTCGGATTTGAAATCAGGGGCATATTTCGATCGCTGCATTTGTAATTCTCTATTTCAGTTTTGACATCATTATTTGTCTACTGATTTGGGGGAATGTCATGTAGGGAATTCATGGAGGACAAAATAGATCTAAAACAAAGCGCATTCAATGGGAAACATCATCTCGGCTCCATACTTTCAGAGCCGTTATCCACAAAATTCTCAGGTCAAAAATCAAGGATTGCCTATGTAAGTATTCCTCATCCAATTGCACTTTTTGCGGAATCGGAATTTCATCTCTTCCATTAACTTGTGCCCATCCGGTCAACCCCGGCAATAATTCATGAACACCTCGTTCAGTACGCAAAGCAATCAAATCGTCTTGATTGAACAGAGCGGGACGCGGTCCGACAAAACTCATGTCGCCCTTCAAGATACTCCATAGCTGAGGTAGTTCATCCAAACTTGATCTGCGTAAAAAAGAACCGACAGGCGTCAACCACTGATCTGGGTTTGGCAACAAGTGCGTTGCCACCGCAGGTGTATTTACGCGCATGCTGCGGAACTTGGGCATTTTGAATAAGCGGTTATGGCGACCGACTCTATCGCTCCAGAAAAGCGCCGGGCCGGGTGAAGTGAGGCGCACCGCAAGCATCACCATGAATACAGGTAACGCCAACAATAGGCACGCAACCAATACCAAGACCAAGTCAAATAATCGTTTCAACGATGCAACCCAAGGGCTGCGCGCTGCAAGCCTTCATCAACAGAAAGAGGCGGATGCCAAGCCAATACATTGCGAGTCTTGGCAATGTCTAATTGCAATGATCCGCACAAGCGCTGGTACATGCTGGTTTTATTCAGTGCGAAAGCACCGAATTTCAACAGCCAAGTTGGCACATAAAACAAGCGTGAAGGTTTTCTTAATGCCTGTCCCATGCGAATCAACAAATCGGCTGTCGACAGATCCTCGCCATCACTGACTAGAAATGTTTGATTGGCTGCTGCCGGGTGATTCATACAAATGACTATCAGGTCAACCAAGTTATCTAATGCGACCAAGCTACGCCGATTGTTTGTCACCGCGGCCAATGGCAAGGGAACGCCTTTTGCCAATACGCGCATCATCGAATGGAAATTGGCTTTCACGCCAGATCCATAAACCAATGGAGAGCGGATGATGACCACGTCCATGCCTGTTTCAGCGGCAATTTGTCGAAGCAAGCGCTCAGCTTCGTACTTGGATACGCCGTAGGGATCTTCAGGTGCGGGCACATCTTCGGCGGTGAACGTTTGCCCGGGTTGGGTGAGTTCCCCATTGACCTTGATGGAACTCATGAAAATAAAACGCTTCACCCCTGCTGTGGCTGCTTGTCGCGCCAGGTTTGCCGTACCTTGTGCGTTGATTTGAAGGAAAGTGGACAACGGGTCTGGGCTTTTGTCGTTCATGACATGAACGCGAGCCGCCAAATGCACAACAGTATGGATCCCTTCTAGTGCAGCTTGCCAATCGGTGTTGGGTAAAACATCGCCAACATGTATAGGCACAACACCATTTGGCAGATCGGCGTCAGCTTTTCTAGTGGCTGCCACCACGCGTAAGGCGGCGTCGTTTGAAGACAAACGGTTGGCCAAAGCTCTACCCACAAAACCGGTCGCACCCGTTAGCAAAATCATGGAGCGAGTGCCTTGAGGGCTTTGACTTGCGATATGTCCATGGCTTCTGACAACAATGCTTCCATGCGGTCCATCAATTGACTGCGACCGAACTCTTTCAGCGCATAGCTTTGTCCATTGTTTCCCAGATGCTGACGTTTTTCAGCCGACATAGCGGCCAATTCCAACACTTTTTTTGCCAATGCGGCACTGTCTCCAGCAGCACACGTCAGACCGGCTTGGGCATCATGAATCACTGCTTTACCTTCACCATCCAACATGCCCAGCAAGGGAATTCCTGTCATCAAATAGGTTTGTACTTTGCCGGGAATCGTCATGCTAAAAACCGGGTCGCTTTTGAGTGAAACCAGCAGTGCATCAGCATGCGCATAAAACGACGGCATGCGCTCGATGGGAAAACGACCAGGCATCAGGACTTGGTCTTGCAAACCTCTTCTGACCACTTCAGCATGTACCCAGTCTGATTTACGTCCATCGCCCACAATCACCCAGCGAAGGTGTGAATGTGTCCGCAATTGTTCAGCGGCATCCAACACTGCTGGCATGTCTTGGGCTTCACCAATGTTTCCGGCAAACAGCACAGTGAAGCCATGCTTCAACACGGGTATTTCTGGCGCGGGATTTACGCCAGTATTTGTAAAAACATCTTCTGCCCAGCTTGGAAAGTATCGAATTTTCGTGGGGTCATTACAGTAGTTGGCAATACTTCCCATGAACCCACGGGATTGACCCAGAACCAAAGTGCAGCGGTTGTAAATGTACTGCACAAGGCGGCCTATCCACCGCAGAACTGTAGGGGAGCGAACAGCACCCACCGCATTCAATGTATCTGGCCATAAATCGAGCGCCCAGAACACCACAGGAATCTTTTTGATCTTGCCCATCCAAACGGCAGGCAAGCCTACTGTCACAGGGGATGGTTCATAGACAAAAATGACGTCGGCTTGAATACCACGCAGTCTCCATGCACCACATAAGAAGGAGCTGATCACGAAGCTGGCGTAATTGAGCGCCAAAGACAAACGACTGCTGCCGCGCGGAATAATGGGTACTCTGATGATTTTGGCACCTTCAAAAGACATAAAGTCATGGGATTTTTTTTGGTATGCGTCAAATACTTTTCCCATCGGGTAGTTGGGCACACCAGTCAGGACAACCACCTCGTGCCCGCGCATGATCCATTCGCTGACCAGGTCGTTGATTCGAAAATTTTCCGGCCAAAAGTACTGACTGATCACAAGGATTTTCAAGCTGTACTCAATACTTCTTCCATACGACCCGTTTCACATAGTCTGTGTAACTGTGAAGGATGCGCACTACTTTATCGCTGACGTTTGGCATGCAGTAGTCATCTACCAAGCGAAGCTGTCGCTCTTCTCCACGGGCTTGTGTTTTCAATATTTCAAGGCCTTGACGGACCCGTTCAACTTCCAAACCCACCATCATGACAACTGCCTCTTCCATGGCCTCGGGCCTCTCATGCGCTTCTCGTAAATTGAGTGCCGGGAAATTGAGAATGGAAGATTCTTCGTTGATGGTTCCGCTATCAGACAACACCGCTTTTGCCTGCGTTTGTAAGTTCACATAATCGTGAAAACCCAATGGCTTCATCAATCGAACCAACGGATGAAATTTGGCATCTGTGTTGTCCACCCGTTTTTGCGTACGGGGATGGGTAGAAACCACCACGGGCAGTCCATGGTCTTGCGCCAATGTGTTAATGACGTTGACCAATTTATCGAATGACTTGTCCGACTCAATGTTTTCTTCACGGTGTGCACTCACCAGAAAAAATTGTTCTGCTTTTAAGCCCAATCGATGGATGACGTCAGAAGCTTTGATCTGCGGCATGTAATGGTGTAACACCTCGTACATAGGACTGCCGGTTTTGATGACCTGGTCGGGCGGTAATCCTTCGCGCAATAAATAGCCCCGCGCAATCGAGCTGTAAGTAAGATTGATATCGGCCGTATGGTCAACAATGCGCCTGTTCGTTTCTTCTGGCACCCGCTGATCAAAACAACGGTTGCCCGCCTCCATATGGAAGATGGGTATTTGCCTGCGCTTTGCTGGAATGACAGCCAAGCAACTGTTGGTGTCGCCCAGCACAAGCATCGCATCAGGCAATTCGCTTGCCAGAACAGCATCGACAGAGGTGATTAAGTTTCCAATCGCATTCGCCGCACTGTTACTGTCTTGTGCGCAGTTTAGAAAGTAGTCGGGTTTCCTCACATTCAAATCATCGAAAAAGATTTGATTGAGCTCATAGTCGTAGTTTTGCCCTGTATGTACTAGCACATGTTCACAATGCATGTCTAATTTATTTAATACGCGTGACAGTCGAATAATCTCAGGTCTGGTGCCAACGACAGATACGACTTTGAGTTTTTTCATGCTTTACACCTTGCTGGCTATCGTGTCTGGCAAATGTCGCATAAAGATTTCATTTGCCCAAATCATGACCACCATTTCTTCCTTGCCCACATTGGTGATGTCATGCGACCAACCGGGAATGGTGTACACCACTTGAGGCGTCGATCCATTGGTTGTGATTTCAACCAATTCATGGGTCAACAGATGCCGAAATCGAAAATGGGCTTCGCCTTTAATCACTAAAAATTTTTCTGTCTTTGAGTGGTGATAATGCCCACCGCGTGTCACACCAGGATGTGACGTGAAATAACTGAATTGACCACTGTCCTTAGTTTTCAGCATTTCTACGAAAACTCCGCGTGAATCCGCATACTGCGGTACGGAATAAAGAAATTTCTCACTGGGCAAATAACTGATATATGTTGCATACAGGGCTCTGATCAAGCCTGTTCCCACTCTGTCTGTTGTCAGTGTGGAATGTGAGCCACTGAAGACTTGTATCTGTCGCGCAAGTTCACCTAAAGTAATTTGGTATTCAGGTTCCACGGCTGCTTGTACACACCCTGCTTGTGTTTCTTCTATAGCTTTGGTGAAGGCAGTGACGACATCGTCTATGTAAACCAATCGCAACTGTGTTGCTGCGTCATTTATGTGTATCGGTATCCCGTGTGCAATGTTGTAACAGTAAGTTGCTACGACCGAGTTGTAATTTGGTTTTGCCCATTTGCCAAACACTCCAGGCAACCTAAATATCACACACGGATTACCAGTTTCGTTGGCCAATTTATGCAAAGCTTGCTCAGCAGCCAACTTGCTTTTTCCGTAAAGATTATTTTGTAAGGCTTGGGTTGACGAAGCCAAGAGCAATGAAATGTAGCGGCCACTGTTTGCATGCTCGTGTCGGATGGCATCACAAACAGCGGTTGCCAAATCCACATTGACGGTGTTGAATGCTGTTTCATTGACAGGCCGGTTCTCCCCTGCCAAATGAATCACCACATCTGTTTGCGCAAGAAGATGGGGCAAGTTATTAGCGTCGTCGCCTCTGCCAAATGTCAAGACCGAGAAACCGGGCAATTCGTTTAAACGGACCACCACGTTTTTTCCAACGAAGCCATTGGCACCGGTGACCAATATTCTGCGTTTTTCTCCAGCCATTCGGCTATTCTTCTTCTTGCACGGGTACACCCTGCAAAGTAGTTTGTATGTATGGCAGTTGCAGCAACGTGGCTTGCATGCTCTCTGCGTCTAATCTTGTTGTATTGTGCGATGTGTATTCCACTGCACCGGATATTCTGAGCTCGCCTTGCTCAACGAATTTTTCATAATTCAAATCGCGTAAGTCTGGTGGCACACGGTAATACTCGCCCAAGTCTTGTGCAGCGACCATTTCCTCTCGGCTTAGCAATACTTCAAATAACTTTTCACCATGTCTCGTACCAATGATGTTCACGGGATGATGGGGTACTTTCAGCAAATGTGTCAGTGCTTGCGCCAATACCTCTATGGTTGCGGCAGGTGCTTTTTGCACAAAAATTTCACCTGCATGGCCGTGCTCAAATGCAAATAAAACCAGATTCACAGCGTCATCTAACGACATCATGAATCGGGTCATGCTGGGATCTGTGATGGTGATCGGCTTTCCCGCTCGAATTTGTTCTATGAATAACGGGATGACCGAGCCCCGAGACGCCATCACGTTGCCATAGCGGGTGACATTGATGACGGTTTGTCCACTGTTGCGTGATTTAGCTACGGCAACTTTTTCCATCATGGCCTTGCTGATTCCCATGGCATTGATGGGATAAACAGCTTTATCAGTACTCAAGCATATGACCCGTTTGACACCGCATTGAATGGCGGCCTCCAAAACATTTTCTGTCCCCAATACATTAGTTTTGACTGCTTCTAAGGGATGGAATTCGCATGATGGCACTTGTTTGAGTGCGGCCGCATGAAAAACATAGTCCACGCCACGCACTGCATTTAGCACGGATTGAGGATCACGTACATCGCCAATGTAAAACTTTAATTTTGAATGGTTGTATTTTTTTCGAAGATCATCTTGCTTTTTTTCATCACGGCTAAGAATGCAGATTTCATTGATTTCTGAATCTAAAAACCGTTTGAGCACTGCGTTTCCAAAGGAGCCCGTGCCTCCTGTGATGAGTAATTTCTTATTTTTAAACATTTGTATATTTATATTCACTTATTTTTTATTGATCTGTATCCATCTGTGTCAGGGATACTCAATATCACACATTGGCTTATACCCGTCATATTTGGATTAAAATTCACTGACGCGTCATTATGACTACAGATGTACCATACTGTGGATTAGCGAAGCTTGCTACTTTTTGCCAACCCCTTACATTTAATAAAGCAATCAATTCCTGTTTTCTTTCTACAGATCCTAGAATAACTGCCTTGATGCGGGAATCACTTGCAATCTGGTCGACATCAATTTCGGAACTCCCGGCTTTCAGCCTATTTGAGTGCTGCCCAGTGTAAATATCTTGACTGGCCTTTACTGCTTTAGTGGTGTACCCATTCATTATTTCAGGCAAAATTCCATATGTCGCACCAATAGAATATGTATTTTCTGAAAGTCCTTTTTGTTCTATATACGCATAGGCATTTTTGTAATCGTATGGTATGCCCGTCATACCCATCTTGAGTATGTCAAACTCGTCTCCTGATTTTGTTTGTTCTTTTCTTGAAAAAGAGCTTTGCACATTAGTCACATACCTTTGCTCACTAAGTTGTAAGACATTCAAGATCAACAAACTGAAAAGCAAAATCAGTAAGATTTTTTTATCTACATTATTTCTTACAACTACTTTACTTATTAAAATAAATCCCGCGATAACTAGCGGTGCAGCATATTCCACTTGGTATTTCGCAAGTCCCCACAGCCCTGGATGTATTGAATAGTAGACATATATGGCTGCAAAGAAAAAAGCGATCATTGCGATATTTATATCCCAATACTTTCGCTGAATAGGAATGAAAGATAAAGGTATAAACACTAGCCACCAAAACGGAAACGCCGAACTTATTGAATCACAAATAACATCATTTTCAATCGCTTGAACTACTCTTTCTGTATTTGAACCCTGATCCCAAGCATTTGTAGAAGGTGTACCTTTTATCAAGCTTGTAGCAAGAAAGGGAATGAAGAGCAGTTGGAGCGATATTAGTTTTAAGCAATCTCCAACTTTTTTCTTGATTGAACCCTCTTTAATTGCTTCGACAAAATACAGTATAAAGACTGGCAATAATGCAAGAAACGATGGCTGCCGCATCATTGTCATAATTGATATAAAACCAACAAGCCTAAAGTAGCGCTTCTTAGTTGAAGTAATAATCTCTGCGAATACAAGCGCAAAACAGATTAGCGACCAGAATGAATGCTCAACTACAGAGCTCGTATTGAGAAGCAAAGGTAAGCTGCCAATTGTTAATGTTGCAACGTAGGCAATAGTCAACGGATACATCCTGACGAGCATTCTGCAAAGCAATGTCAGAAATCCTACGTAGACCAAGAAATAGGATAATTTGAATGAAATGTCATTTATACCGATCACACTGCCGAATACAAACGGCGGTACCAGTTGGATGGGAGGGTGGGGCGATCCATTTCCGCCTTTGATTGCAAATATAAACCTTCCCAGAGCTAGAAGAATAAAGAATACAACAATCCTTTTTTTGGGTGTCCAATACACAGACACGTAAAGTAGACTGGCCGTTGCAGCAAAGAGCAGGAAACTTGTAGCCTGAACTAAATTACTGAATTCATAGTCGTCAAACCAGTCAAAATGCCGTGCCGCTGCGCTGGCAAGATAGATAGCATGGCCATGGGCCGAACCTGCGTATGAGATCTCATCGCTAAATAGCGAGAATTTCAGTCGATCATATGTAAGGATTAGCAGTAGCAGAGCGAGGGAGACATAGACAAACAAATCCCTCGATGTGACCTTTACCTTATCTTTGAAACTATGGGGGTACTTCCACGCAACCCACCCTAACGTTACTTGTACACCGGCAAGCATAAGAAGCTGTATAGCACTGGCAATAAACTCTTGCTTGTATTGATTTAGACCCGGGGCAATAGCTCCGTAATATCCGTATGCAAGGAAAAATGCATAAAAAGTAGCCCACGCCCAGTTGATTTCAAAAACACAGCACCATGTGTTGGGCCCTTGAACTCGGGACCAAACTGTTCTTTGCTTATCTGCCCACTGTGCAATAACAGCAGCGAGCATTATTTTTGCTGTCTGTATTTTTCCGCCTCCCAATTGCCCAAGTAGGCAAACTCGCTATCGCTCAAGTAGGCACAGTTCTGCTTCATTTGAGCGAGCACCAAAATGTGTGCCTTATATACATCCTCCACCTCTTTGGCCTTCTTGATATTTTTAGCAATGAAGTAGTGCCTGCCATTCAAAATCACCACTTTTGGAGTGTCATGAAATTTCTTAAGATATTCTTTTAATGGTGTTTGTGAATTTAAATCTTCCAGGTAAAGTGGTTCAACACCACAGAATACGAACGTATCTGGGATACAGGGTTTATCAAATGTCTGATGGCTACCCGTTTGAAGTAGGGTGCCCAATTCACGATCTTCACTTAGAATACAGACTAGCTCGCCTCCCAAGAACTCATTTAGCTTGGTAGCTTCACGATACTTTGAAAGATCAAGGCCACATATTTTCTCGCAACCAAGAACGACCTCTTCGGTCAATTGCACGACTTCCTCAATGCTCTCGGAATTTATTATCAAGCCATGATTTTGTAAAAAGATAACTTTGGGTATTGACTCACATCCTACGTCTTGGGTATTCAAGCTGGAACTTAACAAAACACCTAACTCAATTCCAGGGGTAGCATAGGGGACGAGCAGCGCATCTGGAAAGTTGGTTTTTAAGTACTGGTGCCAATTTTTTTGACAAACAATCATGTTGACTGCAAGCGGATGTGTATGCAATACAAACCTTCTGAGCATGGCATGCAGAAACACTTCTATTGATGCTCTATTGGAGGCACCAGTAGCTTGAGTGGCGGCCTTCACTAGACGTGTTGCCGCTGCCTCCCTCTCGCTTTTTGTTGAAATTGAGCTCAAATCTTTCTTGTTGAGAATCTCAATAATCTTTGGATACTGGACGCTTACGTAACCTTCCTGTGCATTTACTTCCGAGAGATGGACTCCGGAGGCCTTAATGAGTAATCTTTCTCCATCTAATTTGACTGAAGTATTTCCACCGCTTGCTTGAACCAAATCAAATCGTGAACCAGCGTAACGTGAAATTTTCACAAAATCTTTCTTCAAGCTTGTTTCACTGATTACATGCATGCGTTGGCCTCGGGATAGTCTGTTCGCCGACTGTGAGCTGTTTAATTAATTTTCGTAATTGCTGAAAATTTGTAATGATGCCATCTGCTTGGTTCTCGTTTATGCCGACCTCAACTCCTTCGTGAACTTTTTGGATAGTCACTGCATTCATTTGTTCCCTGGCGCCCCTGATATCGTTGACAGGGTTGTCACCAATCATCCAAATGCAATCTCCCTTGGGCTTCATTTTTTCAAGTGCAAGGTTGAATGGGGCTTGATGCGGTTTGTCATGCCCTGCTTCCTCGCTTGTGATGATGTAATCGAAGTAATGATCTAAGCCGAAGTAAACCACCTTACGAAACTGGATCTGGGCAGTCAAGTCAGTGACGATTGCAGTCGGAATACCCAATCGCCGCACGTCATCCAATAACTCTTTTACATCTTCAAACAATATTGCATTACTAAGAAATGTTCTCCAGTATGTTTGTTCGAAGTCAAGCGCCCACAACACCTGAGAACCCAGCCCCATGATCTCCAACATCCGTTGAAGATATAACAAGCGGCTGTGTGAAGAGGCTGTGTGCTTGAGTCGAGCTTTGACCTGCTTGCGTGCTTCATCAAAGGCATTGTCAAAGTCTTCTGGTTTGATTGAAAATGTTGATACAACTTTAGCCCGGACTGCTGCTTGTGCTGCTGAATGTGCTGGCACATATGGATATAGCGTATTGTCTGTATCGAATAATATTGCATCGGGCAATTTATTGAATCTGTTTTCAGAAAAGATCTTCATAAGATTCGCTTGGTTAATGCCTGATTTATATGCGATAAAGTGATCAATTGCATCAGACCCAAAATGCCGTTCATCCATTTCGGATTGATATCCAAGAATTCCATTGCGCGTGGACACAATATCTTTGCGGCCAATGCCACATCTTCCGCCGTTGTCTCTCCTTCTATTGTGAGCTCAACCTCAGATGCGTTGTTGGAAACCGTCATATCCACATGTAGGCCGCACACACCGACCAACACTCGGGTTAAAGACAACTCATTTATGCCGCTTCTACATCGCACAATCAATTTGAATCGCATTGGGCTGTTCCCGGTGGCATCTTCTAGCAAACGCGGATGAATTGGGCTGAGAGACAACACCAGATCCGCGTTGGCAGCTTGAGGCCTGATGAACTTTACAGAGTCAGACTCTCTTTTTGCAAAGGAAAATAAAACCTGCTCTGTTGAATGTCCTCGCTGATCAACATCCCTGCGTATTTTTAGATGCCTCCTCAGACCCTCATCAATGTCTAAATAGATACTAAGATTGAAGCATGTTCTGAGGATAGGCAGATAGAGTGCATGCAAGCCACTGACAATAATAAAGTCATTGCTTTTCACTTTCATCTGCTGACTTTTTATTCCCGTATTATGGTCGTAGTGGCGTTGCACGATGGACTTGCCATCAATCAGTGAAACCAAGTCATTCGCAAAACCTTCCAGATCATTCGCCATGGGGTTTAAGTGCGTCATCGCCTGCCAAATTGGCTTCTGTCTGTCCCATAGGTGGTAGTCATCTCCAGAAAGTTTGGCACTGGAGTGGTCTCCAAACAAACCTTGGAGAGCATCCGACAAAGTGTCCTTGCCAGACCCCGAGTCACCCGCGATTCCGATCACAAAAGGTCTTCGGCTTAGCCGGAAATAGTCATTTCGGCTAACTGTTTCACGCCATATTCGAATTGCAAGTACGATGCCGATAGCTACCATGGCAGTGTGTAGCGAGGAGGACATATGTGGACTCAAATGCGTACTCAACATCAGTAACGTCATTTCACCCTGCCCAAGAACCAGTGGAACTGATGGAAAAGCGAGTACCGTGCTCAAAACATAAAAGGCGGAAAAAGCAGTACATAAACCAATGGCAATACGACCACTCATTACTTGGTAATGCACCAACAATGGCAGGGCCCAGATAAACCACCCAGGTGAGGCAGGCGTCAGAAGAACAACAAGTAGAAATGCCATGCCTAGTAAAGACTGGAACAATTCAAAATTCATTCGTCGCACACGCCACATGCCATACACCATGACCAGATATACCAGTGGCACCAAATAGACAGAAACACCCTGTCCGATATTTATAGCGACTTGATAAACCTTACCCATTTCGGGATTACCAAGCAACATTTGCTGGGCTTCTCCAGACCATAGAAATGGGAGAACAAATACGATCGCTGAAAGCAACATTCCTTTGAAAAACGCAGGAAGTAAGGGATGCAATGCTCGAGAATGAAGGAAGTAGACCGCAAAGAAAGGCAGTGCCAACACCATACTTAACTTTGCAGAGATGGCTACCACACAGAAAACTCCAGCCAGAAAAAGTTTCAAATGCTTAGTGAAATAGAGCGCAAGAATAAGGAATAGCACTGGGACCAAGTCGTTGAAACCAAGTACATAACTTGCGATCAGCACGATGGGAGACAACCAATAAGTAGCCAGTATCAGTCTCTCCTTGTTTAGTAAAAGTTTTCTAAAAACCAACAGCAAGCCAACATCAAATATCAGTAACGTAAAGGCGTATCCGATATTGAAAGATAGTCCGAGCAACTGGCAGGCCCAGGCCAAAGGTAGAAATGAAAACCACATGGCGTATCCGTAAGGAAACGCTGTCAATTCACCTCCTTGTCCAAGCCAAACTGACCATGGGTCTAGAGCGGGATGCGAGATGCTGACTTCGAGAAAGGGTGCATACCAATGAGATACTGGATCAGGGAGCACCAACAAGATCAGTGCAAGCCTCACACCAAGACCAATCAAAAACAGTGGATCTGCAAACAGTTTTTTCATTTGCGTGCGAACTTTTCCCAAAGATCTGGTCTCTTCGTGCAAACAGCTTGTGCTCGGATATTTCTATCCTCGAGTATTTGAACTGTCTGGGCAATCTCGATTTGCGCATCACGTCCCTGCAATTCAGGCGAGACAAGACAAAGCTTGAACCCTGCTGTCTGCAAGGTTTTTGCGTCGTCGTGAGTGAGTGGGAATTGGTTAAAGCAGTCGACCCACACCCAGTCTACTTTGCCTGCTAATGTCAATGCAGTGTTGATAGACTCAAATTCTGAAACACGGACAGCGCAACGATGAACGCCCATCTTCGAATATTTAATGAGATAAGGGAAGGACTGATCTAAGAAGAAATAATTTTCTATTGCTGCGCGATCCATCAAATTGATGAGACGATCTTCAAGCCCTTCCTCTTTTACGTTGAGGATTAATGTTCCGTGTTTGTAAGCCTCAAGCCATTCTTCAAATGACTCCCCTGCAATAAATGGATCATGATTTATCATCAATTGGTTGCCGCTACTACGAATATCAACCTCTACACCATAACGTACGGGTGTGGCAGTCAGATCAGCGACTGAATTGCGGCGGTGGGCTATATATTCCATCATTTATACGCATCGCCTTAACTTCAAGCTAAAGTCCACTGTCCTTTTGATGAACTTGCGCTTGGCCGCCCAGTTGATATTCCAGTGTGATACTCCATGAGCGCGTTCACCGAATCGAACTGGAAATCGGTGAACTGCTAAGCCCATCTTTATTGCTTGGTAATAGGCGAACAGGTCGAGCGAGAAATCATGCGGTGGATCCTGCCATGAATCGAAGAAGGTGCGTGAGAACATTGTCGGTTGCGCGTTAATGTCCCACATTGGCTTGCCAAGCAGTATTGTTTCAAACATGCTCATGCCAATTGTAAAAACCACATCATTTAACGGCCGCCCATAACGCCTCCCTTTGACAAAAATGTTCAGCCCATATTTTTCAAATATTTCCATCCCGCGAAGAGTATCCAAAGGGTCAGTCTGCATATCTGCATGTGTCCAGCCAAGAACATCACCTCTCGCGGCTTTTAGTCCGAAGAGTAGTCCGAATCCGTAACCACGGTTCTCATCGATTCGAATGCTACGGCAACCAGGATAGGTGGGCAACAGTTCGCGCAAGATATCGGGGCTGCTATCAGTCGAGCCGTTATCCACTAGGATGACCTCGTAACCCTGTTGGCGGGCGACATCGCGGCAGCGATCGAGCAACAGAGGCAAGTTGGCGCCCTCGTTGTAGCAGGGGATTATGAGTGAGAGTTTCAAATAGTCTTTAGGGGAGCGATGGATTTAAAAACAAACAATTTCATTCCAACGAAATTCATCGTTGCAGAAACGGCCGTGGCAATCAGGAACGCAAGCGGAACGGCTGCTGTCAAGGCAATGAACGCATCAAGGGCCACTGCATTTAGCCCGATATTCACCGATAACGTGATTGCATAGAGTAGCGCAAATCGCCATGGACTACCTTTCTGAACCAACCTGCCTCCAAATGTCCAATAGCGGTTGGCAAAATATCCAAATACGGTGCCTGCAATAAAACCAACGCACTTGGCTTCCTCCACTGTTAGCAGGTTCTCCCGAAGCAGAGAGCGGTAGATCAGGTAATCAGTCAATACTGACAGAGATCCCACTACTAGAAATGCACCTAGTTCACGCCTAATCATTTTTTTCAATCATTTCCTCGGGAGTGATTGCCATGTAACGCATTTGAATTTGTACAAGGGCTTCAGACGGAATATCTGCATCATTCTCGAGCCTATACGGATGACCTGACCATTTATTGAAACAGGACTGCCAGTATTCAAAGGTGCGTAGTTCGCTTGGTGTTCCCCAAGACAGGTAACTGTCCACTTCAAACATATAGCAGTTCAGGCCCATTTCTATAGCGTCATTTATACACGAATCAATATAGAACTCACCGTTGATACGCTCATCCCTAAAGATCAAACGTTCAACAGATTTTCGAAAATTAGCTGCATGTTTAAAGGTAAAAGTACCAATCACGATGGGGTCTGATGCGGGGGAGGCCAGCTGAGTCTTTACCGAAACGCGCTTGATTCGACCGCTGGGCTCGACATCTATCCAACCGAACATCTGAGGATGACGAACAGCATTTGGATGCCCACGCACTCCCCATACGATGACATCCACATCAGGATCTGTAACCACCCTTGCGAATTCTTCGGCTTTGTATAGCACTCCGTTGTCGCAAGCACCGAAGGTAACAGGTCCGAGGTTGTCACCAAATTCTCGCTCCAACGCATCGAGACCAATCAAGGCAGTAGAAGCCTGACCATCGGTCACATTTGGAATATTTTCAATGACTGCCAGAGGATAACTCTCCTTTATCGTGCCAGCAATCTCTTGATGCCCCGCCATGTCTTGCCGCAGCACAAAGGCCTGGTACTTGGCTGGGGGCAAATCTTTTATTGCTTGGATAGCCATCGGTTTACCTGAAACGGATATCAGTGGTTTAGTGACGGAATAGCCTTCTTTAGCGAACCGCTGTCCAAGCCCAGCCATAGGTATTACCAGTGCTCCGCTTGCATCGGGTAATGAGTTATGTGAGGAGTTCAAACTGTTGAAAACGGCGGACCAACGGCAGTACTCTTCAACATCTTCGGGTGTGCCCCATTGCATAAAGTGTTGCAATGGATAAACGGTGACAGCATATTTATTTTGAAGCAAGTACTTATAAGCAAGGCTAACGTAGTATTCACCGTTGACGTTGAAATCCTCTTCCATGGTTGAACGGAAGGCATCACTCATGAGTTGCCCGGATGCAAAGAAATAGGTTCCGCTTGATGCATACTCTTCCAAGCGGTTATTTGTGTAGGGCTGTTTCTCCTGAATATCTTGTACCCACCCAGATTCCTCCTTCATATATGCATAATTTGTATTGCCTAGAGAGTGTGGGTGGAATCCTTTATATGCCGGGATGCAACCATCGCACGCAGTACTCTCAAGGAAACGTTTGAGGTGATGCCAATCCCAGTAGCAAGTGAAATCGCAATAGTTAACCACTGTGGGTTTGCTGAGGTTTAAGAGGTGTTCAATCTCTCGTACCGCATGGATTGGGCCTAGCTTGTGTGGCGGTATGCCTACTATCCGCCCAGTGGGGCAATATTTTTGCAGCGTCTCTTGCATTCGATATGCTGGGTTATCTAAGTGTTCAATGTTGCAAATGAAAATAAGATCTTCTTCTCCAGGGAACATTTCAATCACGTAGGCAATGATTGGCTTGCCTTCAATTTCTATCAGGGGCTTGGGCATCGCATATCCGGCGCGCCGGAACCTCTCGCCATATCCCGACATAGGAATGACTATTTGCATGGCGTTGCTCTTGACGCGATGACCGCGTCGAACATTTTGCGAGAAGGTCCCAGATCGGCGTATTCTGCTTGCCATGTGGCCACAAAGCGCCGGCAGGAGATGCGCACTTCTGCCAATTCTTGTTCGCTCATTGCCTGGTAGCGCTCAAGCTGACGAACAAATTCAGATTCATTTTCCAGTGGCAGTTCCGCACCCACGCCTGTTGCCTTTAGGTTTTTCCAAGGCGTACGGTCGCTGATGATTACCGGTAAGCCTGCTGACAGTGCCTCGATGATGGAATGCCCAAAGTTTTCTCCTAGCGTTGGCATCAGCATCAGGTCATACTCTTGCAGTACCGCTGTGATTTTTTCGTGCGCCACTTCTCCTTTGTAGTTCACTTTTACGTTAGGCTGGCAGAGCTCCACCTGCTTCTCGCAAGCAGCCCAATAGTCCTTGTTTTCAAGCGGTCCCCATAAATCCAACACGACCTCACCCTGCAATTGCCCAGCCATACGGATTGCGGCAAGCGTGTTCTTCATTGGGGATATCCGTGCAGCAAGCACAATCTTCAATACACCAGGCTTCTTAAGTCTTGTTCGTGTCAAACTATTTTGCTGAATTTCCGGTAAGTTGCTGGCTAGGAATAGACTCCGCCTTTTGGATGCAAACACTTCGTGTATTTGCGCCTCTTCTGCGGCTGAGCTGGCATGCCAGTGCACATGCGCGAAGTAATTACAGAATTTGACGATACGTAAAAAAAATTGCTTGCGCCATACTTTCAATCCCAACGCCCCGGGTGACAATTCTCCGCGGGGTGCAATCAGCACAGGTGTGGCGTTAGCGCGTCCCACGGCAAGAAAAGGCATCATCGAAAATTTTCTGTCTAGCAGGCTATTCAAATAAATCATGTCCGGTTTTAATTCAGCAATCAACCTCCGGCAAAGTACAAAGTCCATTTCTTGGTCTTTTGCGTAATAGACATGGGCCTCGCCCAGCTTCGTCCACCGGCTTGAATCAATGTCGGCGAAGGATTCGGTTTCGCCGTGATCTCGGTTCAGGCAAACGATTCGAAAGTCATATTCGCTTTCAAGCGCTTTTACAATATTGGATACGCTGCGAACAGGTCCACCTGATCTAAAGCCCGGTAGGTAATGCCGAACAAAAACTAGGATGACTGGTTTTAAGTTAGGCACATTTATGAACTCACGTTGCGTATACCGCTTTCGCAACTGATTGCGCCCATTGCCTGCTATCGACTCCACCCTGCGCCGGTGTCGAACGAGTTTTACCATCAATGGTCGACATACTTTTGTGGTTCCAATTACCCATTGGAATGCCAAAGCCCGTCTTAGCACGGTTGATGATTTCATCGGGTAAGGGCCACAACGGGCTTGCTGCAAGCATGGCCTTACCTTTCAGGCGTTCAAACGACCTAAGCACAGGCATCAAGTCCCGCAGCAACCAGGCATCTACCAACGGTGTGCGCAGTTCTACGCCGTGAGCCATACTAGCCCAATCGCTGTCGCGAAGCAACTGATTACGCAAGTAGACCATGGACTCAAGCTGTCCCACAGCCGCCATTGGGTCAGTCGCCAAACTCCCAACCATCGACTCCACCAATGACGCTGGATCTAAATCGCGCAATGCTTCGCTCCCAAGCTTCGTACCCATTAGTCCAATCAACTCATCCGGAGCAAAAAGTCCTCTGCGTAACCAATAGGCGCCATGTAGGCTACTAGCCTGACGCGTTAACCAGCGCCAGCGTTCGTTTCCGCTGCGGTGTGCCATCTGAGCCAAGGCCAGATTAGCCAGATTGCTCATGCCAGGGATACGCGCAAGCATTTGCCATCTAGACACCAGATTAGGCAGTTGCCTAAAGCTCGGATACCCGTAAAAAAGCTCGTCCCCGCCTACTCCGGAAATCACCACCTTGAGACCAAGTTCCGCCACAGCCTTGCTTGCAAACCAACTATTGATCCCGTCTATGCTCGGCTGATCCATTGCCGACATGATGCTGGGAAGATCAGTTTCAAATTCCTGCTGGGTGACTGTCCGCACATGGTGGTTGATGCCATATTGCCGCGCAATGGCTGCTGCTACGGGCACTTCGTCTTCGTGCTTACCTCTGAATTCGTTAAATGCGATCGTCACGCCTTGGATAGATTTCGCTCCGCAATCCTTCATCAATCCAGCAAGACTGCCAGAGTCAATGCCCCCCGACAGAAATACACCAACTGGCACGTCCGCTACCAAATGCTGCCTGACTGATTGGGTCACCGCCGAACGAACTCTCTCTTGCGCCTCTGGCAAAGACGCCCGACATTCTAGCGCTTGGCGCCATGCATCTGAAATATCCCAATATTTGTGAGGGCCTGTGAGTAGGCCCCCGCTTGCGATTCTGCACCATGTACCAATGGGTAGTGCACTTATGTCACGAAACCAGGTACGCGGTTCTGGCACGCTTCCGAGTAACCAAAACCCCGCCTGCCCCACCCCGTCGAGCTCCGTTCCCACCAATCCAGTCGCTAATAGTGCCTTCACCTGTGATGCGAACAACCAGCCACTCCTGCAACGCGCCATGTACAGAGGCTTTATACCGTAGGGATCACGCGCCATGAACAAGCTGCGCGTTTCTCTGTCCCAAATCGCAAATGCAAACATGCCGCGCAGGCGAGCCAGCATGGCCTCCCCCTCTCGTCTGTACAGCTTGAGTAATACTTCGGTGTCGCTCTGCGTACGAAAAACATCGCCTTTGACTTCCAGTGATTGGCGAATTTCTCGGAAGTTGTAGATTTCACCGTTGAAAACGATAACGTAGCGCCCATCCTCTGACTCCATTGGTTGATTTGAACGTTTGTCCAAGTCAATAATTGCAAGCCTCCGGTGACCGAGGACAACGCCAGATTGGGGATCGCTCCAGTAACCTTCCGCATCCGCCCCGCGCGCCTGCATCTTGTCGCACATTTGGCGCACGTTTAATTCCACAGATCCTTCAAGTTTATCAAAAAGGTATATTCCTGCAATTGCACACATATATATACCTAGAATACAAATTGAATTTTGTATTTATTTGCCAATATAATAACCATTATGCAAACCCCAATATAGCTATATCCGATAGTCAAAATACACATAACCATTTTCATTGTACCAAACTCAATTTCCAGACTATAGGATTATCAGCATCTTCAAGCAGATAAAAATTATTATTAATCTGGATAATGTCACGCACCCTAATTCCAATATCAATTTTCTCCATTGTGTACACTCGATTACTTTCTAATTTCAATAAATACATTGATTTATCTTTTAACGAAGAAACAAGTAGCGATTCGTTCCACCTAACTAATTCAGTTGTACTTTTAACCATTATCAGGTTTGACACGCCAATACTAGGGGTCCACGAGAAAACAGGCAGCTTGTACTTACTTTTATTATCATTTAACCTATCGAGCGGCCATTCCTTGGTACCATAATCAACTCCAAACGTAGCAAATGGCCAACCAAAATTTTGAACCATTTCAGAATGTGAAGTTAAATTAACAAAATTAACATTGTCTCCCCCTTGGGGACCGTGTTCACTCACATACAAACCTTTGCTAGTATAAAAAAGGCCTTGTGGGTTACGAAAACCTTCTGCAACAACAACTGGTTTTGCATTCGGCGTCAAAGGAATTTTTATTACCTTACCATAATCTGAAAAATCGCTCTGAAGAATATTTTTTTCATTTACTCCATCAAAGTAAAAATCCCCAGTACTCAAAAAAATATTTTTCTTGCCTGAATCAACGACTAAACGTCCTCCCGAAGATTGGCCTAAAAAATTCCCTTTTTTATGTTTCGACAAGCAAGGTCTGGTGCTAAAAATTTTTATCCACTCTCTGTTTAAAAAAGTGAAGTTTGATGAAATTAGTTCATTAGAAAACACAGATAGAAAATAGCACTGCCTTGCACTGTCATAGTCTACTGAACTTATAAATACCTTAGCATTTTTATCACTTTCATTTTTTATTAATAAAATATCTTTTACACCGAAATATGCGCCTAGAAAGTTATTTTTATAATCCTTTACAAAATCTTCTTTTGAGTTCTTCAAGTTTGATTTAATAACTTGATCGAACTTCTCATTAGTCAACTTATAGAAAATTCCATCTCCATCAATGAACACAAGATTTCCATCAAGACTGTCTATACCCCCGTACCTTGAAGATGACCTCAATCCATTTACATCTACGACATAAGGAGTCATTTTGAAATCATAATAATTTGATTTGATTATTACCGTCGGAGGTACAGTCGGCGCAAATATGTTATTTCGTATAAGGTATGCATCAATTCTTGCAAAATAATTGCCTTGAAGAAGAAAGATACTCAACATTGTTAACGAAGCGCCAACAATAAAAAAAGAAATATTTATGATATATTTTTTATTTGTTGTAAATCGCATGTTTTTTAAGCACCCATTTAAAAAATACGTTTTTTATAAAATATATAATTAATTGAAAGCTTAGCATTAGTTATGTAGTTAGAAAAGATCAATCCCAAAAAATATTCATCTAACACAATACAAACGTTATTATTTTATTTTGTTAATCTAAATACGAAATCTGCTGTATAGACACCGCCCTTCACGGAGGCAGTCTCGATAAGTAACCTGAACATGATGCAAATTCTTATTGCTTGCCATAATATATACCTTATCCCACTTATAATTCCATGAGGCTTAGGCCCCAATTCCTTGAACTCAGCACGCTTGAATCCACAGAAATTTTTAAGTTGATTCACACTACTTGGCGTAAACGATAAGTTGTGCGTAATGTCCCAGTACCGAGTCATGCCTCCAAAAGTCGATGTCGCATTTGGAACAATTGCGGTCACGGTTCCATCTGTCTTCAAGACACGTGCGCACTGGGTCAACACGCTTATGAGGTAGTCTTTTTCAAGATGCTCAAAAATATTTAATGCATAAATATTATCGATTGTCGTATCCCGTACATCATGCAAATACTCCAGAATATCTCGAACTTCAAATTTCACATCGACTCTTTGCCTAGCAAGATCAATTTCCTCCTTGCAAACATTAACGCCTACAACCTCTCTTGCGCCGCTAGCTCCAAGAACCCAACAAAGCTGCCCTGTGCCACACCCGAGGTCTAGTACCGACTTGTTTTCCACGTCCAACCAGTCGGCGAGCGACCGCGCAATGCTTGGCGCATAAACACTATAGTCGACTTCATCATCAAATGCAGAAGAAGTGGTTTGATAGTAATGGAGAATTATATTTTCAGGAATTTTATTTTTATTCACCACAGAAAATTCCTTCAATAATTTATAGTCAGTTTTAATAACGTGAAGCCAGACACTATTATTTTAATTGTCACAATATTAGTAACTTGCTTAACAAATCAAGCTCGGACTCAGACAGCTCTGAATTATTTCCGAAATAAAAACTATTAGAGTGAATAAATTCGGCGTTGGGCTGGATGCCGGGGTTTCCAACATATTTCCGGAAGAACGGCTGATGAGCCATGCTACCCGCAATCATGGGTCTGAACTCCACATTTGCATCGCTGAATTTTTCTTTATAGCCAGGCAGTCTTGACGAATTTTTGACAATAACTGGGATGGCAAAACTAGACACCAACTCCATATGCTCATATTTCAGACTAACTAATTCTTTGTTTTTTTTGATATCGGCGTGAAGTCGCATGAAATTATTTTGCCTTGTCTCGACTATTTCATCCCAATATCCAATTTGAATATTTCCCAAAAAACCATTTATCTCAGTTGGCCTTACATTAAAGGCAAGGTCATAGAATGTGTATTTAGAATAAAAATCATCTACATCGAACTTTTCACGTCGCGCCTGTTGTGCGCTCGCTTCTAAATTTCTGTCCCATCCGTGAGCTCTCACCATAACCAACTGTTCATATAATTCGACATCATCAGTGCACACCATTCCACCCTCTATGGTTGACAAATGATGTCCCACGAAAAATGAAAAAGTTGAAGCCGCACCCCAATTCCCAAGATTCACTCCCTCAACTATCGAGCCCAATGACTCACAGTTATCCTCAATGAATAACAAACCATTCTCCCGACACAACTGAGCAACTCCTGAAATATCATCGGAATGCCCGAGCGTGTTCGTAATGAAAAGCGATTTAATATTCGGCTGCACCGCCAGGGCTGCCCTTAAAGTTCTAGGGGAGACATTCAGAGTTTCCAACTCGCAATCAATCAAGAATGGCTGCAGTCCAAGCTGGATGAGCGGCATTATATTGGTTGCCCAGGTCAAGGCGGAAACCCCGACAATGTCACCCTTCTTGAGACTCCACATATTTAATAGTGCTTGTATTAACACCAAATTTGCACTGCTACCGCTGTTTACGTATACTGAGAATTTTCTTTTTTGCTTTTTTGAAAATGCCTCTTCAAAATTTCTGCATTGCTCGCCCATGCTTAGCATTTTGGCACTAAGAATAAATGCGCACAATTTCTCCTTTGTTGCCTCCTCATGCAAGAAGGTAGATTTCTGCAACTTAATCATATGTACTTTCTGCTAATTTTAAGTCTTCTTTGAGCATATCGATTATCAATTCACGGAAACTCACTTTGGGCTTCCAATTCAATTCTGTTTGTGCTTTTCTCGGATCGGCACATAAATTAACATATTCAATGTTTCGTATTAATGACTCATCCCTTACTACGTAGTCTCGCCAATCCAGTCCAGCATAATCGAATGCAATTTCCAGCAATTCACGTATTGAGTGCAACTCACCAGACCCAATTACATAATCCGTCGGTATTGCTGCCTGTAGCATCAACCACATCGATTCGACCACGTCACCAGCGAACGACCAATCTCTTTTAATTTCAATATCGCCTAAAGTGAGTCGCCTCTGTTTGCCAAACTTTATCTGAGCTACGGCCCTGGTAATTTTTCTGGGTAAAAATCTTTCATCTCTTCTCGGGGATTCATGATTAAAAAGAATGCCTGTGCAGGCAAAGATCTCATACGCTTCACGATACATGCGGACAAAATGAAAGGCAGCAACCTTCGCTATTCCGTATGGAGTTGTTGGATTCATTGCTGTTTGTTCGTTTTGGGGAGATTCCATCACATTGCCAAACATCAGACTTGATCCCGCGCAATATATCTTGCAATTGTTATTGGCCATTTTTACAGCGCGCAACAAATTCACCGTCACCGTAAAGTTGATGTTGAATGTGGCAATTTCTCCACCGAATTCAACAATGGGATCCACGTTGGACGCCAAGTGATAAATTTCATCAGGCGATACTTGAATTACTATTTTGTTGATATGCGATGAGTCCATCAAATCGCAACTGTAAAGTTTTACTAGCTGCTCTATCTTACTGATGCGCCACCTTTTCCTGGGATCTGATAACTGATCACTGCTTATCAACCCGTGTACTTCATATCCCTTACTAATCAATAATTCGGCTAAATATGATCCATCTTGACCAACAATCCCCGTAATCAACGTCTTCTTTTTTGAATTATCTCCAAAGCTCATATAATTAATTAATTCTTATGTGAACTGATTTATAGAGTCGATAAAGTGATTTGAGGATATTAACTGGCAACATAAATAGAACCAAAGCAATCCAGCACTCAGGATACATGTGAAAATTTCTTATGAGCATTAATTTTTTCCCTTTAGTAGTATCCCATCCGCCGACAGTGCCAACCAAAACACCTCGCCATGTTTGCCCAAAACTTCTCTTCAGTGTTTTTCGAATAATCTTAGGATCAAATGAATCTGAAAAGTTATTTACTATTGATGCAAAACTAATTCCGAAAGTTTGAAATGCTGGGTTATTTATTTCGCCCGAATTTCCAACGTAATTACTTTTAACCTCCTCACTGGTCGCCGGATGACAGATCACAATCGGACCTTTTAAGTAATAACTTCCTCCGGGCTGAGAAATCACGTACAAAACTATATAAAGATTTACAAATAGTGTTCCAACATACTCTTCAGTTGTCGCTATTGCCTTCATGCCTAAATTTCTATTAAATATAGTAGAGGAAATAAAACCAAGCCCCGCGCCAGCTAAAACCAACAGCTGATCTTTTAGAATTTCACACTCTTTAACTTCGAGTTCAATCCCAAATAATTTAGTGTTGAATAGCTGATAATTTGCCCATATGAAATTTACTGATGGCTTGGACTTGATGACCTCGACAACTGCGGCAACACCACCGGGCTCTATCGTGTCATCTCCCATCCACCAGACAAATTGGCCTAGCGCCTTTCTCGTAAGAAAAATGATAGTCTTGTCAATCCCCTCTTTAGCCCCCCTGTAATACCGTATTGGCAAAACTTTTTTGAATCTATTTACTAAGAGTTCGGTCTCGTCATTTGTACTGTCGTCTTTCACGACAATTTCGATTTCTTCTGTATATTGTGGAAGCAGGCAATTAAGAAGGCGTTCGATCTCATCTGCCTGGTTATAAGAAAGAATGCAGATACTCAGTAACTTCGCGGAGCAATCGAGCGTGACGACTGCATTCCCCCCGTTATTTATATCTTCCATTGGAAGATCCTCATCGCGAGATGACTTTGAAATGGGGCATTGATACCACAAATTTACCGCCGCGCTCTAGGAATTCATGCTCGCGGCTGACGAATTCATTCAAAAAATGCCAAGCCAGCACAAAGTAATAGTCGGGCTTGTGGTTTCGGGATTCTTCTTCTGAGATAACGGGGATCCCACTGGAAACAGTGTACTTCCCCCATTTCGTTGGGTTGCGGTCTGCAATGACATCGACCAGATCGATCGTTATTCCATAGTACTGAAGGGTGGTGTTACCTTTTGTGGAGGCCGCATACCCGTGTATTTTTTTGCCCTTGGCCTTTTCCTGCTTAAGGAACTCCAGCGTGGTTTGTCGCGCTGCATGAATGCGCTTTGCTAACGCCTCATATGTGTCAAGCTCTTCCAGCCCCAGCAACTTCTCCGAATTCCTCAATTCTCGCACGCGTGCCTTGCAGTCGGGATCATCCACGCCGGGAACCGGGGCGTTTCTCTTGCAGACGAAAAAGCGAACGCTACCTTCGTTGATCTCCTCGCGCATCTGTACATCGACTATTTCCAGCGCATGCCGTGCCAACAAGTTTTCCAGCGAGTGCATGGTGTAGTACTCAAGGTGCTCGTGGCATATACCGTCGAACGCATTTCTCTGTATAGCAAACGGCACGTACATCATCTGGATGATAAATACGCCCTGGTCGTCCAGGCACTTACAGACATCCGCTACAAAGCGGTTCGGGTCGTCCAAGTCATAAAACATACCGATAGCGGTGATCGCCTTTGCCTTGGTTGCACCGAACTCCCTTGCCCAGGAGGCATGATTGAAAAAGTCGACGATGATTTTGGTCGTGCCCTTCTCGCCGTATTCACACAGGTTTCTCGCTGGCTCGAAGCCTATAGTATTCAGGCCCTTGACGTCGTAGCCGCGCAGCAGGGTGCCGTCATTGGCTCCAATGTCAATAACAAAGTCGCCCGCCTGGAGGCCGGCAGCCCGGCATGCGTCACGGGCTATGTCCGCCAGCTCTTCCGTCATGGTGAGGTTGATGCCGGAGCGATACCAGTAATTCCGGTACATAGCCTCGTTGGAAACCGTATGCCGCAGCTGCAGCAGCCCGCAGCCCCCCTGGCCAGGGTCGCAGAGCACCAGCTCCAGCGGCGCCTCGATCCCCGTTTCGGTGGTCGGGTCGTCCACAAAATCCGAAACTGCCAGAATGCCAAGTGACAGCACTTCCGTCAGATGGCGGCAACCGCAGACGCGACAATATGCTATCTCTTTGTACATTTCGGGCTTGTCCATCTTAAATAAATTTGATTTGCAGTCGATCATGGTGAGCGCGGATGAATCATTCAACCACTGGCTAGCGCAAGCATCTCGGTCAATTGGGCGCGTATGCTGTAACCGCTACTCAAGCATCTTTCACGTCCGGCCAGAGCAATCCAATCGCGCTCCGAATCGTTCTGAAGATATTTTTTAATTTTTGTCAACAGTTCCTCGACAGACCCGAAAAACTCTGCCTCCTTACCCTCGGCAAAGAAGTCCAAATGCCTTTGGGTCCTCTCGGCCAGCATGAAGCCGCCACAGGCTGGGATTTCCACGCTTCGACTCGTCACCTCGTCGCGATTGATCTTCCTTAGGAAATTGAGGTTGATCTTTGTTGCGCAAATGGCTTTTGAGTATTCTTCGCCGAAGAGAAATTCGTTCATGACGTCGAGGTTCGGATGGCGGCCAACCCAATCTTTCCAGCCGTTGCCCCAAATTCTCACCCGGATCCCGTATTCGGCCAAGAATTGAAGCGACGCCGCACGCTCGGGTTCAAACGCGCCGATGGCGGCAACATCACACCCAAAGCGACTAAACTCTGCGTCGGTTAACTGAATTGGCCTATGGATTTTTTCGTCGAAGGAATCGAGAAATAATATTGTCTTCTTCGCGCCAAACTCTTTCAGTTCCTGCAAGTTGTACTTCTTAGTGGTGAATAAATAATCATAGTAACGTAGGCCCCACCGATACCAAAGGGCATGCCCGTGTCGCGCGTACATATCATCTTCAGAACACGAGATAAGCACCGCGGATGGAACCATACGCTTGATATACGCCAGCACCCAAGGGTAAACCATATTACCTTTCTCAATCCAAATTACGTCAAAAAGAGATTGCTGTATCTCTTTCTTCAAAATAGCATTGACCTTCATATCGTCAAGTGGAAGCCGTAGCTTCCAAAATATACGGTATAGCAGAGTCGGCGGCTGGATCTTTCCCGGCGCGGAGACAAAAGTGTGGGAATGTGCAACGACATCGTGCCCCATCTCCCTTAACGTACGGGCGCGCTGGAAGCCTCGCCCGTATTCGTTCAGATCACCTATGAAAAGAATCCGTCTCATGCTACAGATGCTACTGCCTTGTGCCTATTGTCAGGAATAAATACGACGTGCTTCACACCACACTTCGCACAGACGGCATGGGCACCCATCGCGTCCACACCAAAATTTTCACCACTGCATTCCGGACACTTCAGCAACCCCAACAGGTCTATGGATTTATTTCTGACCGACTGCGAGAAAAGTAATCTAACCAATGCTAGGGTTTTTTGCTTCAATGCAGCCATAAGCTGCAGGCGAGGCGTTACAGCTGGAACAGACGCATGCGGCGTTGGCCAGTCAGACAGGCACTCGGGATTCAGGACCTTGTAATGGATGCCCCCTGTGTTCTTGGACCAGTAATACCTAACATGAAACTGGAATGGAAATTGAGCCACCCATTTTGGGAAGTAGGGGCGTGCCTTGTTGTGAAAAAGGGCAACGACTTCTTCGTCTTGAATGTAGTCTTTCTTTTTCCGAATGATCAAACCATCACCACCGTCTGTAATTTCCAACCGATGAAAATCATAGTGGGTCAGTCGCTCCATGAAAGCATCAGGCACTTCTATATAACCTGCCCGGGCAACACGCTGGATTTCTGCCAGGAAGCGTTCGGGGTCAGACGAATGTTCAAGTACATGAGAAGCAATAACAAAATCAAACGCATTGTCCTTGAAAGGCAACCGCTCCACAAATGCAAGTACTGTCGGCCTGTCGTGGACCAGGGGGGTAAAAAAACGCTCTTGCGTTTCCTCGTAGGCATCACAAAGGATATTTGCGCGAAAATATGGTGACGCACCACTGCCAACCTCTAGCACTAGGGCATCATGGCCCACGGGGCAATGGACTCGACGCAATGACCACGCTATGGAGTCTAGGCCAATCTTCCGAAAGAACCGCATAGCACGGCTCTCCGCTTCGAATCCAGCTTGGGCCAGTTTCATCCTTTTCCTAACCATTAAAGTTGCGGCGTATAACCAAGTATGCGCTTGAGCGAATAGATTCCCCAGTCACAGTTACGTCGACCTAAGACTATTAGCATGAAGACATAGAGATAGTAGTAAGGAGAAGCATTGAACCCAAGCTTGTTCAATTGACGAACGTAGTTCAGAAAAAAAACAAGTCCAGCGTCGCGATGTATCGCCAAGCTGGGGTAGAAATATTTCGACATGTCATATTTGATCATGCGGGTAGAGTCCAGATGATGCCTATCGTCGATATAAGCCGTGATCTGAGAAAAGCTTTTTAAAAACTTTAACGATATATCTAGGGTGGGCCGACGCGGAATAAATATTTTCTTTTCCCGGTCAAACATGACATCCTTGGAGTTGTGCGAATGAGATGCATACTGTTGCGTAAAGGGCTCGTCAAAATAAGCCGAAGGATATTTAAGCACCACTTCCGCAAGCAAGTACAGTTGCATTAACATGGTTCCATCGAAGCGGTCCGTTATAAATGGAATTACATATTCTCGCCGAATAGTGAAGCCGGCTATAAATACGCTCTTACGAAAAAGCTTTACATAAGTGTCGACACCAGGTGGGAATAACTGCGTTGACTTGAAGTAGCGAAATTTCTCCCGATCTCTGTCTGCGTGAATCAGATAGTGTGATTTCATTACATACCCTAGTTCATGATGATTTTTCAGAAAAGCGTACATATTGTCGAAGGCCATCGGAACGAATTCGTCGTCATCCCCCATAAATACCAACCACCTGCCCGCAGCGTTATGAACGAGCTGGTTAAAGGTGGCGTCATAGCCAAGATTTCGCTCGTTTTCAACAAGGCGAATCGGGTAAGCATCTTTCTCTGCAAAGTCGCTAACAACTTTGCGTATCTCCTGTTGACGAGGACTGCAGTCCTCGCAAACAAGCACCTCAATATCGCCGGCGTGGACGGAATCAATCGTGCACAACAAGCGGTGAAGCGTTTCTGGGCGGTTGTAACTCAGTATACAAATAGAGATGAACGGGGTTTGGTTCATATCAAAATTTTGCGTGGTTCTTTAATTAAACGGACGCAAACAGTTTCACTAAGTTGTTAACTCGTTCATCCCACTTATCTATTCCATATACGGCCAACGTTCTCCGGCGCAATTCCTCGCGCTCAAATAGTAGAGGCGAAGCTGTTTTCTTAAGAATCGACAGGATAGAATGAGCTATAGCTGTTATGTCATCTGGCGGCACAAGCAGGCCTAATTCACCATTCAATAAACCGGCCCTGCAACCATATCCGTCGCTCGCCACGACCGGAACCCCACAAGACAGCGATTCGATGAAAACAATTCCGAAGCCCTCGAACTTGGATGGCAGCACGTAAACATCCGCCAAATTGTAGTATTCCACGCGATGATCGTTTGAGACGGCACCGACAAACACCACATTTGTTCTGAGTTCCGGCTGCTCACGCAGAACTTCCTCTATCCTTGCGTCGGTACCGCCACCGACCACCAGATACATCGCATTGGGCACCTGTTTCAACACCAGCGACATTGCTCTAAGAACCCGATCTTGTCCTTTGTACTCGAACTCAGATAGGCGGGCCAATGAAAGTATTACTGGGCGGCAGGTCAGTCCGTGCTGCGCTTGGCGTGGCTCATTCTTGTCCCTAATCCTAAATATGTTTCCATCAACCGCACTGGGAAGCAAATATATGCGCTCGCCAGAGCCGGGCAATTTTGCTAGGATAAGGTCTTTAGCATACTCGGAAATCGTGATGAGATATTCAGCTCTGGCTGCGGCCTTTTGTTTGAGTCGACCCGCCATGCCGGAAATTTCAATTCCGTAAAGCGTCAACGTGTACGGGGTATTGAATAGGAAATTTAGTGGTAAGCAAAGCGGAGCAAAGTTTATATGGGCGCAGATGATTAGGTTGGGACGCTGCCAGGCATACATCCACAGAAACCGAAAAGCGAATGACATTTTCGCCAGCAAGCCGCCCTTATTACGCATGACCAGCGAGATTTGAACGCCCGTCTTATCCAGTGCACTCAAAAAATCCCGGTTGTATTTTTCAATGCCTCCTACTAGGTTGACATCACCTGAAATAAAAAGAATTTTCATCAATTCATTGTGTGAAGGGTTAAAGAGAAATGCTCATTTTTTCTTGGTTGTCAAAAAAACATGGTAATTTAGCAGGGCTCGAGATACAAAAAGCATAAAAACAAAGATCAAGAATTCTCCGAGATAGGTAGAGACCAGCCAAGATTCTACAAAACAGGCCCAAATAGTAGCTGGGAAGGCGATTATGAAGTACTCAGGTCGCACGCCCAAAAGCGCCAGAAAAGAATAGTGGGTGAGCCAACCAAGCACCAGTCCAAGTAATACGGAGACCAGCACCACACCGAGGGGGCCATAGTTCCAGTAGGCCTCTGCAGAATAGGTGGGGGCAATTGAGCTATATATTTGACTTGGATCATTGAAGTACTTTTTGTGTAGCTCTGCACCAAAATTTGTAATGATCGGCTTTTCTGGCCAGAGAATTCTTGGGATGAAAGTTAGCCAAAAATTTGAAAGGGTGTTGCCTTGAATGCCTTTACTATATTCATTAACCAAATAACCTTGAATGGAGGCCACCTCAAAGCGACGACCCATTGCGCGCGCGCGTTCTTGAGGTCTGTTCATTTCACTCAACTTAAGCGAACCGAATTTGAAGAGATGGGACCCTTTGGCGAAATATTGCGCCTCTGGATCCAGTATTGCTTTGAATGCATCATTGAGGATCATTACCCGGGTTGCCAAAGTATTTTTCTCCCAATCATATTCATCGTGAGCACGCCCCAGAGTAATTAAAGGATTTAAAGCGTAAAACACAAATATCAGGGCCGCCATAGTTGAAAACATCAATTTCCATGAGGTACGTTTAATCAATATACCCATTATTAGGGCAAGCATGGCATAAATGATCTGGTATTTGCCAAGCGCAAGGAAGCCATTGAGAACTTCTAAGATGAATAGGACTAGTGAAAAAGTCTTGAGAGGCCAATTTAAGCGTTGCCACAGCATTCCCAGCAATAGAAAGCAGGCGGGGATGAACAGGTGGAGCTTCCCGAAAATACTGCGCAAGAGTAGGTCCTCAGCGATCGGAAAGAAAGTGAATTTCACGTAGATACCCGCTGCGGCTAAGGCCAGGGTGTACGGGAATACTTTTTGCAAAAAACCGTTCAACTCAACCAATTCACCGTTCTGAGTCTGCTGGATTTTTTTTCGGGTTCGTCCGAAGGCCAAGGCAACTCCGATAACTATCAGCACCGAGGAGGCGTTGAGAAGGTTGACATGGGTAAGGTACAGGATGTCTGCCCCAAAAATTAGCTCGGTGTGCGGGTGCACTCGCAGTCCACCAGCCACACTTCCCAGTCCAAAGTAGATGCCAGCGCCGAGTACAAACCAAACAAGCGGCGCCAACACCGCCCCGTTTCGAACCATCAGTGCAAACGATAGGAAACTGCCGACAAAGAAAACTGTTGGAGCGATCAGAATAAGAGACAAGGACTCCGGTTTCACCACATAGGTTAAGGCTGCGAAGAAGAAAAAAACTACGCTGTTCGCCAGCGCCCACCGACAATTCACGTTCCACTGGTCTTCTAGCAAAGCCCCAGCCGCCATAAGGGCATTTTCAGGTGAGACCTTTTGCCTAGTAACTTCGTTCATGGGTCATAAGGGGTATTCATAATTCTACCGGTATTAAGACATTTCTGTAATTAAAACGCATGTGTGCACACGATGTCTTTAACTGGCACTCCTTATTTATCAACACGTAATTCGCTTCAAAAAAACGCTCCAACTCCGGATGCCACTCATCGTACGTTTCGATTCCATTTGCGAAAAGCTTGCCTACCCAGTATGGTTTGTCGGCGATAAAGTCAAACACATCTTTTAACCGTGCATTTGCTGCATGCCACCTGTGGTTATATTCAAATTGCCAGACATCAACGCGCCCTTGCTTGAACAAGTCGATCGCGCCAAGGATAATATTGAGGTCGTTGCCTTCGGCGTCGCATTTGACCATCGCTATGTGCACAATTTGATGCTGCGCTAGGTAATCATCAAGTCGCATGCAATCAATCTGCTCCACATTAACAGCACCATCAACAGGGAAGAGCGAATTGACACCAGCCATTTTGCTCAGAACAAAAAGATCGTGTTTGCCGGTTTTGTTCGACAAACCCAGTCGGCTTGTAACGACGAGTTCGTTCGACTCGAATCGCCCGGATATATATGCATACGAGTCAGCAGATGGTTCGAATGCATGTACACGTCCGAACTTGCCGGCGTCCCGGATTAGTTCCTGAGCGCGGTCGGACCAGTCTCCATAGTGTGATCCAATATCCAGAAAAATCGGATACGGAACTGGAGTGCGATTAATTACCTGCGCCAAGAGCCAGTGCTCGCCATTCGCCTCTGAATTAAGAGAAACCTCACGCCTAGCCCAGCAGTAGAGCTTTCGGCTGATGCGCCAAATAATTGACCTGAATGCTCCCGAGATTATTTTAATACTCATTTAATTCTTATTTATTGTGCGCTTGATCAAGAGTGGCCTGTTCGAGCAACGCAGCGTAACTGCCTTGCCAATTAATTCGGCCATGTTCGACTTTAACAATGGTGTCACATCGACTCAAGGTCGTGATACGGTGAGCGATCATCACAATAGTCAGATCACGGTCAAGGCCATCGATAGCGTCCATCACTGACAGTTCGGTGGTAGTGTCGAGCGAGCTGGTGGCCTCATCGAATACTAGCACCTTGGCCTTTTTGTACAGCGCACGGGCAATACCGATTCGCTGGCGCTGGCCCCCTGACAACCGGACACCGCGCTCGCCTATATTAGCCCAATAACTAGCTGGCCTGCTTTCAATAAATTCTGAAATCTGAGCTTGCCGGGCCACCTTTCGAACAAGCTCTATGTCAATCTCACCTTTCGGAACGCCAAAAGCAATATTCTCGGCAATCGTAGTGTCGGCCAAGAAGATACTCTGCGGAACGTGTGCAATGGTTTTTTGCCAAGCTCTCACACGGGTGCCGCTAAAAGGTTGGCCGTCTACCAGTATCATGCCCTCAGTCGGTTTCAGCAGACCCATTAGCAAATCCAGAGACGTGCTTTTCCCACTGCCCGTACCGCCAATGATGCCAAGGCGCGTGCCTTTCGTTATATTGAGATTGAAGTTATCCAACACCCATGGGCCTTCGCTGGAAAAACGGAATCTCACGTCTTCGAAGCGAATTGATTGTTCAAAGGACAAGGCCACGGGCTCGGGGCGCCAAAGATCTTCTTGAAAGGGTTGATCTAGAAGTGCAACTATCTCAGCCGTCGATGCACTGCTTCCGTTGATGCTTGCCCAAGCACCGTATGCTTGTTGAAGAGCTGGCAATAGGCGTTGAGCTGAAAGGGCAAGCGCGCCCAGTAATGGTAAGACCGATGCAATGCCTTCCGCTCGCAGACTTAGCGCATAAGCCAAAGTTGCAATCAGTGCTATGCCCAATGCCTCCATAGCAAAGCGGGGGCTTCCTGCGATAAAAATATTACTTCCATATGCATGGCGCAAAGGTCTATCAGCCTTCCGATAGGTCTCGCAGTAGACTGACTGTGTGCCATCCAACAATACATCCCTGATTCCGCCCAATCCCTCCTGAAGCGCCTTAATTACTTGGGAATGTTCATAGGTGATTCGCTGGGCATTCAACCACAGACGCCGACGGGATAGTCCAGTTATAAGCCAGTAACAGGCTCCAAAGCCTGATATCGCCAAAACAGCCACTACCGGATCGATAAAAAGTAGGACAAAAGTGATCGCCACTATAAGCACCACAGAATTAATTAGAGTAATAACTGGAACCATAACCCAAAAGACAAGGTCATTTACTTTAGTTATTAGGGCACTAACCACTTCGCTGCTGTTGCGTAAAAGGTGCACGCTATAGGGTTGGTAAAGGGTCCTTCGATATACATCAAGACTTAAGTCTGCGCCTGTGGCAAAAGCAAACCTTGTATTTACCCAAAGTAACATCAGACGAATGACCCCCGACAACAACGCCATGGCAACGAACCCGATAGTCAGCGGTAGCACCAACTGATCGACCGAAGCGACGCCCCAAGCCTGCAAATGATTTGCAACAATCGGGTGATTAAAGACTTTCTCAGGATTGATAAGTACGCTCAGAAATGGCAGCACCGCCCCCAGACTTATGACTTCTGCTACTGTACCTAATAGCGTCAGCCCCATCAAAAGTCCGAATTGTCGCCGCCGACGCGACCCCATGTGATGCCAAAGACGGCCTAGAAGAATATGAATGGGGACAGTGTTTTTAGAAGACATCAGCTGAGACTTGATTCAACTATTCATGATAGTCATTTACGATGTACCCATGCTTTTTAATTAACTCGTCGCGTTGGGCGGCTTTTAAATCTTCGAAGACCATTTCGGACACAAGTTGCTCGAATGATGTTTTTGGCACCCAACCGAGCTTCGTGCGAGCCTTGGTGGGATCGCCAAGTAATGTCTCTACTTCAGTGGGTCGGAAATAGCGCGAATCTACCGAAACAATACATTTCCCTGAAGAGTCGTAACCCTTTTCATCCACACCAGTTCCTTCCCAACGCATGGAGATATCAAGTTTTTGTGCTGCTGCATTGACAAAGTCGCGCACGCTGTATTGAACACCTGTTGCAATAACAAAATCCTCAGGACGCTCCTGCTGCAACATCAACCATTGCATCTCGACATAATCTCTGGCATGACCCCAGTCACGTTTAGCATCCAAATTACCGAGATACAACTGATCTTGTAAACCTAACTTGATGCGCGATAGAGCGCGAGTGATCTTTCGGGTAACAAAGTTTTCACCTCGATTGGGTGATTCATGGTTAAAAAGTATGCCGTTGCAGGCATAGATCCCGTAGGCCTCACGGTAGTTCACCGTTATCCAATAAGAATATAACTTAGCCACTGCGTAAGGAGAGCGGGGGTAGAACGGTGTGGTCTCTTTCTGCGGTATTTCCTGCACCAATCCATAAAGCTCTGAGCTAGAGGCTTGATAAAAACGCGTCTTCTTTTCAAGCCCGAGTATTCGAACCGCCTCCAGTAATCTCAGTGCACCCAACGCGTCGACGTCAGCCGTGTATTCGGGCGACTCGAACGATACGGCCACATGGCTTTGTGCTGCTAGGTTATAGATTTCGTCAGGTTGCACCTGCTGGATGATTCGAATTAGATTTGAAGAGTCACTCAGATCGCCGTGATGTAAGAAAAACCGAACACCTTCCAGATGTGGGTCTCGGTACAAATGATCAATTCTTTTGGTATTTAGCAACGAAGCGCGCCGCTTGATACCGTGGACGATGTAACCCTTGCTCAATAAAAGCTCAGCCAAATAGGCGCCGTCCTGCCCAGTGACGCCGGTTATAAGTGCAACTTTTTGCATCGCTTCTCCATGAACTAAAAATTACAAGCGCCCATCCGAGGCGCCGATTGGCAAGATGCTTTTAACATCGAACAGAACAACATTAGCTTGACCAAACTCTCTGATTCCCCTCTCACCCAAGGCGACAAACTCTCGGTGCCCAACAGCTAAAACAATCGCTGAATACGTGCCGGGTGCTGGCATCTCAGTTAGGCAGTTCAAGCCATACTCATGGTTGGCTTCCGCTACATTGACCCAAGGATCGTAAACATCTACCAGCGCGTTGTAAGCCTGAAGGCTCGCCACCATATCTGCCACCTTAGTGTTGCGTACATCAGGACAGTTTTCTTTAAAAGCCAGCCCCAATACCAGCACTCGACTGCCAAGCACCGGAATGTTCTTTTGCAGCATAAGCTTCACCACTCTGTCCGCCACATGACTAGCCATACCATCATTAATCCGGCGCCCCGCCAAAATAACTTCAGGGTGGTATCCAACTTCCTGCGCCTTATGGGTTAAATAATAAGGATCAACGCCGATACAGTGGCCACCAACCAAGCCTGGACGAAAAGGCAGGAAGTTCCACTTTGTACCAGCTGCTTCGAGCACTTCCAATGTATCAATTCCGAGTTTGTGGAAAATCAGACTCAGTTCGTTCATCAGTGCGATGTTGAGATCTCGCTGTGTGTTCTCAATCACCTTAGCGGCTTCAGCGACAACGATACTTCGGGCAAGATGAGTTCCCGCTGAAATGATTTGTTTATATAAGTCATCTACCGCTCGTGCTATATCAGGTGTTGAACCGCTAGTGATTTTCTTGATATTTGTTAGACGATGTTGCTTGTCGCCTGGATTAATCCGTTCAGGGCTATAGCCACAGAAAAAATCCTTATTAAATTTCTTGGCGCTTACACGTTCTAGAGCAGGCACACATACTTCTTCTGTTGCTCCTGGATAAACCGTTGACTCATAGATCACCACGGACCCAACAGGCATGTTCTCGCCTACTAACTCGCTCGCCTTAATCAGCGGCAAAAGATCGGGCCTATTGGCTTTATCAACCGGCGTCGGTACTGTGACTATAAAAATCCTGCACTGCCGCAAATCTTCTGAATTAGCGCTGTAAATCAAATGGGAGGCTTGAGCCAATTCCACTGGCGTTAGCTCCAAAGTACTGTCAATCCCTTCACGCAACCCATTGACTCGGCTTGCATTGATGTCAAATCCCACGACAGATCGCCTCTTACCAAATTCCACAGCGAGCGGTAAACCTACATATCCCAAACCAATGATGGCAATTTTTTCATTATCGAGGCTAGTAATTATTTCCATTGAATGATCCTCGCCCATCTAATTTCTTCCAAAACCATCTTCAATTCTGATGATGTCATCCTCACGCAAATTCCCACCCGATTGAACTTCGATAACTTCCAACGGAACTGTGCCAGGGTTTGTGAGTCTGTGAACTTCCCCAGAAGCGATGTAGGTGGATTGGTTTTCGTTCAGCGTAAACTGTTTATCGCCATTGATGATTCCAGCAGTGCCGTTCACCACAATCCAGTGCTCTGCTCTGTGTTTGTGCTGCTGAAGACTCAAACTGGCCCCAAGCTTGACCTGAATACGCTTGATCTTGAACCGTTCGCCTTCATCCACGCTGTCGTACTAACCCAATGGCCGATGAACCTTGCGATGCAAAGTGCATGCATCGCGCTGGGTGTTTTGCAGTTGCTTGACGTCTCGACTGCTTTTCTTATCTGCCACCAGCACTGCATCTGGCGTTTCCACCGCGATCAAATCTCTCACACCCACAAGCGTTACTAACCGGTGCGAGACATGAACGAATGTGTTTTTGCTATCTGCGGTCAGCACGACTTGGTGGCCCGTCAGCATCAACATGAAAGCTGCATGGCTAGCGATATGGCCGGTTCCAGCCGTGAGCAGTACTGTCATAGGCTTTGCTGGGCTCCATCACCACGCCCATCAAAATCAAGCTCGGACTTTAAAACATCAATTTCGGCTCGGAGCGCTTCATACTCCGCCACTTTCCGCTTCAAAAACTCTGCCGTGAGCTTGGACTTCGCTGCCACTCCTGCAGGGGTCAGCAAATAGGCGTAACGCAGTTTGTTCTCGCTCTGGCTGAAATTCTGCATCTTCAACAAACCCTTTTCAACCAAGGCTTGGAAGCAGAAATTGATCGTGCCTAGGCCCACACCCAGATCCTTGGCCAGCGCACGCTGACTGACTTGGGGCGTCTGATGCAAACGACGCAGGACTTCGAACTGGATTTCCTCTTGGAAACCAGCCAATTTCTGAATTGGGGATACGAGGCTCAAGTTGATGTAGGCAAGCTACCGCCGTGCCGTTTCACGATCAGCAAGCGCGATTAGCGGGGTCTAGCAGGGGGCCTGGGGTAAAAAGTGCGGCAAGGGATGTTGCCGATAGTTCGCCCGATGAACGTGATTGTCTCACACCGTCTTGACTTTGAAAAAAGTTATTGCCGAACAGGAAAGAACGAGGAAGGTTTGTCAGGCAGCCTTGCGCAAACTCGCCGGTGAGACACGCACGGCCACCGACTTGCTCAGAATCTCGATCAGTACCATGACCCGACGCTCGTCATCGGCCATTTGGTAGATGCCTTCAATACCCGCAAACGGTGCTTCCGTCAGGCGCACGCTCTCACCGTGCTTGAACAGCCGCTCCGGCTCAGTCTGCACCGCCGCCTCGTGCGTTCGCAACAGTTCAATTAGGCCATCATCTACCCGAGCCGGTTCGATACCAAAGCTGACCAGACGGCTAACGCCCTTGGTTGAACGGATCGGCATCCAACTCATGGCCGAATTTTCCAAGCCCAAACGGATGAAGAGGTAACGCGGAAAAAGGGGCTTATACGTAACCTTCAGCAAACCTTGTCGAAGACTTTCTGCTGGAAGGGTAGGGAGATAACACGGATAACCTTGGCGCTGGAGGTTGTCCAGGGCACGCTTTTCCTGCAACGGCTTGGTATGAACGAGATACCAGTACATAACTACTCCAGAAAATTGTTTTTATTGTCATCACTTTACCCCCCGTATTGCGGCGCGACAATGAAAGTTGCTTCAAAATGGCTTCCCTCAATCGAGACCCAGGAGCCGCTCAAAATACCCAATAGTCCTCCCTAACCCCGCCTCCAACTGAACCGTCGGCTCCCATCCCAAAGTCTCCCGCGCCCGCCCAATATCCGGCTTCCTCTGCATAGGATCATCCGACGGAAGCGGCTTAAAAACCAATTTGGATGACGCGCCCGTCAGCTTGATAACCATCTCCGCCAACTGTCGAATAGTGAACTCATGCGGGTTACCCAGATTGATCGGCCCGGGGAAACCTTGGTTGCCCCCGTCAACATCCCAAGGCACATCCATAAAACGGATGAAGCCTTCAATCAAGTCGTCCACATAGCAAAAGCTGCGCGTCTGCAATCCGTCGCCGTACAAAGTGATGTCTTCGCCTTTGAGCGCCTGCACGATGAAGTTGCTCACCACCCGCCCGTCGTTCGGATGCATGCGCGGGCCGTAGGTGTTGAAAATGCGGGCGACGCGGATGTCCACTTGATGCTGGCGGTGGTAATCGAAAAACAGAGTCTCCGCGCAGCGCTTGCCTTCGTCGTAGCAACTGCGGATACCGATGGGGTTGACGTTGCCCCAGTAATCTTCGGTCTGCGGATGCACCGCCGGGTCGCCGTAGACCTCTGAAGTGCTGGCCTGGAAAATCCGAGCGCGCACCCGCTTGGCCAGCCCCAGCATATTGATGGCCCCGTGCACACTGGTTTTGGTGGTCTGCACCGGGTCGTGCTGGTAGTGGATGGGCGAGGCTGGGCAGGCCAGGTTGTAAATCTGATCCACTTCCAAATACAGCGGGAACGTCACATCATGGCGGATGAACTCGAAGCGCTTGTGATCCAGCAGATGTTCGATGTTCTGTTTGGTGCCGGTGAACAGGTTGTCCACACAAATCACCTCGTCACCACGCGCCAACAACCTGTCAATGAGGTGCGAGCCCAAAAAGCCGGCACCGCCTGTCACCAAAATGCGTTTGCTGGGGCTGTAGTTGCACATAGATATAGATTAGCTGCTTTAGGTGAGAGGTAGCGGAACATAAATAGGGTTGGGCATCCAAAAACCCTAGGGAGCAACCGCGCGCAAGGTAGAAAATCTACGTGGCTTCGTAAACAGATCAATATTGGAGAAACGTAGCCATAAAACAATTTAATTATCTTCGAGGACAATTCTAGGCGCTTGCAGCCCTGCGCCATGCCACATGGTCACCAACAAATAGAAGGCATCTTCCCCCGATGAAAAAAGAAAACCTGGGCCTGCTGTTCGGCCTAGTCGGCGTGACCGTCTTCGCCATCACCCTGCCCATGACCCGCATGGCCACCGGCACGGCGGACGCGCCACTGCTATCGCCCTGGTTTGTGACCTTTGCGCGAGCCGTATTGGCCGGTAGTTTGTCGATCATCGTGCTGCTGGTCACGCGCTCTCCCTGGCCGCGAGCGGAACACCGCGCGCCGCTGCTGATGGCCGTTCTGGGTAACGCCTTGGGGTTTCCCATCTTTTTGGGCTTCGCGCTGCGGC
>Ga0214919_10001412_pt1 | contig 39448 bp, 32 predicted proteins | sample LL1503_MetaG_FD_177994 | JGI IMG/M metagenome (GOLD analysis project Ga0214919, IMG submission 177994) | Freshwater microbial communities from Lake Lanier, Atlanta, Georgia, United States - LL-1503 | ecosystem: Environmental > Aquatic > Freshwater > Lake | place: USA: Georgia | collected...
GACGCGGGTGACCACCTCGGCGGGGGTATTGGCCGGGGCAAACAAACCGTTCCAGCCCGCATATTCAAAACCGGGGAAGGTGTCAGACAGGCTGGGCACCTGGGGCAAGTTGGGCACGCGCTGGGCGGTGCTCACCGCCAAGGGTTTGATTTGGTTGTTGGCGATGTAAGCGCTCAAGGCGGCGTCGGGCAGGCAGATCAGGTCGATTCGACCGCCCAACACATCTTGGATCGCCTCGGGCGCTTTGTTGTAGGGCACATGGGTCAAGCGGATGCCTGCCATCGCGGCCACGGTGTCGGCCAGCATCCCGGAGAAAGTTTTGGGGCCTTCGGTGGCGATGGTGAGTTTTTCAGGCTGGGCTTTGGCGCGGGCAATCAAATCGGTCAGGCTTTGAATGCCCGTGTTGGGTTGGGCTGCCAGAACAAAGGGGCTGCGCCCGAACAAGGCCACAGGGATGAAGTCTTTTTCCAAGTCAAACGGCAATGTTTTGAAGGTGAAACCATTGGTCACCATGGCGGCGGTGGTGGCGTAGAAAAAGTTATAGCCATCGGGCGCAGCGCGTGCGGCCGCTTGGGTGCCAATCACGTTTTGGCCGCCGGGGCGGTTTTCCACCACCACCGAGCTGCCCCAGCTGCGGGCGAGCTGATCGGCGATGTAACGCGCCAAGATGTCGGGGCCCGCACCGGCAGGTTGCGAAACGATCCATTTGACAGGGCGGTTGGGCCAAGCGCCAGTTTGCGCCAGGGTGGGCCAGGCCAGACAAGCGCCCAAGCCGCTGGCACTCCAGGTCAATATTTGGCGGCGTTGTGCATCGTGGGACATGGGGACACTCCTGTCAGGTTGGGGTGGAAAAACGCAGAACTTCATCGAACAAGGCTTGCAGGCTGGGGCCATCTTGGGCCACGCCATAGACCACATGGTCTGGGCGCACCAACACCGCTTGTGCTTGCTGCTTTTCAAACCAAGGGGCCAACACGGCTTGGGCCTCTTGCCATGGGCTGTGGCCCAATTGCAGTTGGGTCACACCTGCAGGTCGACACCGATGGGCAGCGGCGATCAACTGATTGGATGCGTTGGCCGCCAGAAGCAGCCGCCAGCCACAGCCGAGCAAGTTGTCCATGCGCTGGCGTTGGCGGCCACGCACCAACCACGGCTGCGGACAAAGCGTGCCCACGGCGGGGTGCTTTTGTGCATGAAGCAAGCCCGCCTGCAATGCGGGTTGCACGTCTTGGCGCGGCGTGCGTTGAACGTGACCTTGGCAGTCTTTGAGCAATTGATGGTCCCGCGCACGGGCTTTGCCGGGGTCGCGTTCGGCGATCAATTCGCCAATGTGTTTGATGCGGGTGGTCAACTCGCGCACATGGGCTTGGCGCTCACTGGCATAGGTGTCGAGCAAGTTGTCGGGTGCGTGGTTTTGCAAGCAAGCGGCCAGCTTCCAGCTGAGGTTGACCGCGTCGCGCACGCCTTGGCACATGCCTTGGCCCAAAAACGGAGGCTGCTGATGGGCTGCGTCGCCAGCCAAAAACACCCGGCCCTGGCGCCACTGGCGTGCCACCAAGGCGTGAAAGCGGTAACTGGCTTGGCGCCACAGTTGGCCGTCGCTGGGCGAAATCCAGCGCGAGAGCATGCGCCACGTGCCCTCGGGGGTGGCCAACTCTTGCGGGTCTTCGCCGGGGTTGATGGAGATTTCCCAGCGCCGGTGCCGCCCCGGGCCGATCACATAGGTGCTGGGGCGCTCGGGTTCGCAGTACTGCACGCTCACGCGCGGCAGTTTGGCCAAGCCATGGTCGTTGACCTGTGCATCGACCACCAACCAGGCTTGGTCAAAGCCCAAATCGATCAAACCCATGTCCAGTTGTTCACGCACCCCACTGGACGCCCCGTCGCAAGCGATCAGGTATTGCGCATGCACCACCTGGGCCTGGCCATCATCGTTGGTGACCGACAGTTGCACCCCGCTGGCGGTTTGATTCACCTGTGCGAGCTTGTGGCCCAGGGCCATGTTGACCAAGGGCATGCGCCCGATCAGGTCGCGCAACTGACGCTCTAAGGCGGGTTGGTTGAACACCACCGATGGGAAGTGCCCCAAGGGGTAGGGCGGTGCAATGGTGGACATGCATTTGATGAGTTGACCATCCACGCCGTAATACTCGGAGTCGGTGAAGGGCTCCATGTGGGCTTGCATGCCCTTGTCCAAGCCCAACTGCTGCAAGGTGCGCAAGATTTCGTGGTCCATGGCGATGGCGCGTGGCTTGTCGTAAATGCTGTGCGCGCTGTCGCCAATCCACACCCGCAAGCCACGCTGGCCAAGCAAGGCTGCGGCAACAGCACCGGTGGGACCGCAGCCCACGATGGCCACGTCATAAAGGGGTTGTTCAGGGGTCGGGTTACGGGCCATGGCTGAATCAAATATCAATGCCGAAAAACGGCGAACGGGGTGTGGCGAGGTGCTCAGATCGGCTCAAACAGCACGGCGCGTTGGGCGTGCTTGAGGGCGTCGCTGGGCGCTTGTGAAATGCCCCATTGGTCCACCCGGCCCGGGGGCCATTTCCAGTCCTCGGGTTGACCGGCTTGGTAGCTGTCGTCGATTTGTTGCACCTCGGCGGTGTACTCCACCACGAGGCCAAACGGGCCAATGAAGTAATTGAAAGCGTTGTTGCCCGGACCATGGCGACCCGGTCCCCACTCGATGGCGTGACCGGCATCTTTGAGCCGACCGCCGCCGCGCATGACCGAGTCGAGGTCGGGCATCAGAAAAGCAATGTGGTTGAGCGCATCGTTGTCGGTGTCGCCAAAAGCGATGCTGTGGTGGTCGCTGTTGCAGCGCATGAAAGCCATGATGCGGGTGCGGTCCGACAATGAAAAGTCCAGCACCTGTTCCATGAAAGACTGGCTGGCGGGCACATCATGCGTGTTGAGCACCGTGTGGGCCAAGCGGATCGGTTTGTCGCGCGCTTCATGGGCCTGGGGGTGGGTGGCGTCACCGTGCACCAACTGGAACACGCGGCCATGCCCGTCCACCAAGCACAGCCCCACGCCGCCAGCGGGGTCTGCCACCGGAGACACGGGCCCGAGCACGCGCGTGCCCAGCCGGTGCGCGGCCTGCGCGGCTTGCTCCAAGGCGGTGCGGGAGTGGGCGCGCAGCGTCACATGGCGCACCGAGGCCGGCCCGTTGTGGCCGTGCAGCGAAATCAGGTGGTGGTCTGCCCCGGTGCCACGCAGGTATACGCCTTCGCCGGTGTGGGCCACCACGTCGAGGTGCCAAACCTGGTTGAAAAAAGCCTCTGCCACGCCCACATCGGGTACGTTGATGGCGACACTGCGCAAATGGCTGACGATGGACGAGGCGTGGGTCATGGTGTGTGTCTTGGCTTTGGCGTTGTGTGCAGGGGCAAAAGGCTCAGTCGTTGGACTTGATTTTGGCGCTCTCGGCCACCGCACCCCAGCGGGCCAAATCGGCGGCCAGCAATTTGGCCAACTCCTCAGAGGAGGCAGGCGTTGCCGTGACCTGGCTGGTGGCCATTTGGGCCGCCACTTCGGGCATTTTCAAAATGCGGTGCACTTCGCTCTCGAGCCGCTTGACCGCGCTCATGGGGGTTTGGGCTGGGGCAAACAAACCAGCCCAATAGCGAAACTCCAATTGCGGGAAACCCAACTCGGCCATGGTGGGCACCTGGGGCAAGCTGGGCAGTCGGGTGGGCGAGGTCACGGCCAGGGCGCGCAACTGGCCTGCGCCGAGCAAGGACGAGGCCGGTCCGGTATCGACCATTGACATGACCAAATCGCCAGCGATCAGGGCGGTGATGGTCTCGCTGGTGCTTTTGTATTGGATGAACTCGCCAGGTGTGCCGGTTTGCAAGCGAAACAACTCGCTGGCAAATTGAAACGCAGGCCCCGAGCCACCGTAGTTGGCCTTATCGGGGTTGGCCTTCATGAATTTGACCAAATCGGGCAAGCTGGTGATGCCTTGTTTTGTGTTGACCACCAGCAACAACGGGAAGCTGGCCACCAACGACACCGGCACAAAGTCTTTGGTCGGCGAGTAGCGCAGCTTGGGCGTCAAGATGGGGGTGAACACCATGTTGCCAATCGGGGCCATCAACAAGGTGTGGCCGTCGGCGGGCGACTTGGCCACGCCATCGGTGGCGATGATGCCGCCCGCACCCACCCGGTTTTCCACCACCACGGGTTGACCCAAGGGGCCCGCCAAGCGCTGGCTGAGCAAACGCGCCAAGGTGTCCATGCCGCCACCCGCGCCTTGACCGACCACGATGCGAACCGTTTTTTGTGGGAACTCTTGCGCCTGGACACTCACGGTCATCCAACCCAGTCCGAAAGCCGATAAACAGACGGGCAACCAGCGGCAAAGGCTCGAAATGGGCCAAAAGGACAGGTGTTTGGGGGTCATGGGGAGGCCTTGTGAACAAATGCAATGGCAGCAGGGCTGCCCGGCAGGCAAAGTGATTTTGTATATTACCCCATGGTTTTAAAGGCAATACACCCCATGCACACGCCAGTCCCATCCGCCCCCGTGATCGATTTTCATGTGCACATGCTCAACGCCGAGGTGTTTGAGGCGTCCACCAACCGCACCGTGTTCACCGGTTTTGGGGCCACACCGGCCAAGGCGCCGCGCCCCGGGGCGCAGACCTTGATCGAGCGCATGTTTGACCCGGCCAAGGTGCTGGCCGACATGGACCAGCGCCGGGTGGACGTGTCCGTCATCAGCTCCAGCACCGTGCTGCAAGGCAGCGCTTGGGCCGAAGCGGACACCGATTTGCAACTGTGCCAGCGCTGCAACGACCAAGCAGCAGATTGGGTGGCCCAGCACCCGACGCGGTTTGTGGGCAGCATGGTCTTGCCCATGCAAAGCCCAGAGCGCGCCTTGGCGGAGTTGGCGCGCGCGCACGACCAGTTGGGCCTGCGGGTGCTCAACCTGTCGTCAAGCTACCAAGGGGTTTACTTGGGCGACCCGGTGTTTGCGCCGTTTTGGGACGCCGTGGCCGAGCGCGGCTTGGTCGCTTGGGTGCACCCAGAAGGGGTGCGCGACCCTTGGTTCCAGCGCTATGCGTTGTGGAATTCGCTGGGCCAGTCGATCGAGGAGACCAAGTGCATGGCCTCGCTGATGTATGAGGGCGTGATGACCCGCCACCGGCAATTGCACGTGGTGATGGCCCACGGTGGTGGCTACTTCCCACACTACATGGGGCGCTTGGACCGCAACACCTTGAACCGGCCTGACACCGTGCGCCACATGGATGGGCTCACCCCCAGCGCCATGCTGCGCCGGTTTCATTACGACGCTTGCGTGTACGACCCGCAGGTTTTGCAAGTGCTGATCGAACGCGTGGGTGCCGACCGATTGGTCATGGGCAGCGACTACCCGGTGGGCGAAAAAGACCCGCTGGCTTGGCTGCAAGCCGCCGGTGTGCGCGGGGAAGACTTGCAAGCCATTGCCGGAGGCAATGCGGCGCGATTGTTGGGCTTGTCGTGTGAGAATGCCCCACCCTTTGGAGTGGCCTGAGGGACGGTTAGGTATCGGAGAGCGCTTTGGAAGTTTCATTCAAAGAAGAAATTGAGTCTTTGCGCCTGGGCCAAGGCGACACCTTCCATGGCGAGGGCATTTTGGCCATCACCAAAGCCTTGCTTCAGTCGGGCGTGGCTTATGTGGGCGGCTACCAGGGGGCGCCGGTGTCGCATTTGCTCGATGTGATGGTGCAGGCCAAGCCGCTGATGGACGAGCTGGGTGTGCATGTGGAAGCCTGTGCCAACGAAGCCTCGGCCGCGGCCATGCTGGGGGCCAGCCTGCACTACCCGCTGCGCGGCGCGGTGACCTGGAAGTCGATTGTGGGCACCAATGTGGCGGCCGATGCGCTGTCCAACTTGGCCTCTCCCGGCGTGCTCGGGGGCACATTGATCGTGGTGGGCGAAGATTATGGCGAGGGGGCATCGGTGATCCAAGAGCGCACCCACGCCTACGCTCTGAAAAGCACCTTGTGCCTGCTCGACCCCCGGCCCGATCTGCCCAAAATGGTGGACATGGTCGAACACGGCTTTGCCTTGTCCGAGGCCTCCAACATGCCCACCATATTGGAGTTGCGCATCCGCGCCTGCCACGTGCGCGGCAGCTTTCCCACCAAAGACAACCGCGCCCCGGCCGTGTCCACCCGCGCCTTGATGCAAGACCCGGCAAGTTTTGATTACATGCGGCTGGCCCACCCGCCGGTGACCTTTCGGCATGAAAAGCTCAAGACCCAAGAGCGCATCCCGGCCGCTTGCCGCTACATCGCCGAGCATGGCCTCAATGAACACATGCCTGGGCGCCACACCGATTTGGGCTTGGTGGTGCAAGGGGGTTTGTACAACGCCTTGATCCGCAGCTTGCAACAACTGGGTTTGGCCAATGCTTGGGGCGAAAGCGATATTCCCATCTTGGTGCTCAATGTCACCTACCCCTTGGTGCCCGATGAAATTGCCGATTTCTGTTCTGACAAGCAGGCGGTGATGGTCATCGAGGAAGGACAACCCGAGTACATCGAGCAAGACATTGCCACCTTGCTGCGTCGCCGTGGGCTGACCATGCCCTTGCATGGGAAAGATTGGCTGCCTTCGGCTGGAGAGTACAGCGTCGAGGTGATGTCCACCGGGCTGGCCGCCTTTGCCAAGCTGTACCTGGATGCCTCAGTGACGCGCGATGCGCAGGCCTGGTTGGCCGGTAATCAAGCGCGCCGCGCAGAAGTGGCCGCTGTGCTGGAAACACCGATCCCAGCCAGACCACCTGGCTTTTGTGTGGGCTGCCCCGAGCGCCCGGTGTTTGCCGCCCTCAAGCTGGCGCAGCAAGACATCGGCCCGGTGCACATTGCGGCCGATATTGGTTGCCACGCCTTGGCCACGTTTGAGCCTTTTTCCAGCGGCCACTCCATCTTGGGCTACGGCATGAGCTTGGCCAGCCGCGCCGGTGTCTCACCCATGATGCAGCGGCGCAGTTTGGCCATCATGGGCGATGGCGGGTTTTGGCACAACGGTTTGCTCACCGGGGTGCAAAGTGCCTTGTTCAACAACGACGACGCCGTGCTGCTGATATTCAAAAACGGCTACACCTCGGCCACGGGCACCCAAGACATCCATTCCACGCCCTCTGATGGGGCCAAAGCCGGGGCAGCGGACAAGCAGCACAGCCTGGCGCACACCAACCAGACCATCGAGACCACTTTGCGTGGCATGGGTGTGCAGTGGATGCGCACCGTGCACACCTACGAGGTGGCGCAGATGCGGCGCACCCTCAAAGAGGCCTTGACCCACGAGTTTGCCGGTCTCAAAGTCATCATCGCCGAGGGCGAATGCCAGCTCGAGCGCCAGCGGCGCATCAAGCCCTGGATCGCGCAGATGCTGCGCGGGGGCGAACGGGTGGTGCGGGTCAAGTACGGTGTGGATGAAGACGTTTGCAACGGCGACCACGCCTGCATCCGCTTGTCGGGCTGCCCGACCCTGACCCTCAAGGACAACCCCGATCCGCTCAAGGTCGACCCCGTGGCCACCGTCATCGATGGCTGTGTGGGCTGTGGTTTGTGTGGGGCCAATGCCCACGCCGCCACCTTGTGCCCAAGTTTTTACCGCGCCGAAGTGGTGCAAAACCCCAAGCCCTGGGAGCGTGTCTGGGCCGCCTTGCGCGGTCGCTTGGTGCGTGCATTGCAACCCGCGTGACGCCATGAGTGCACCCCAATCCATTTCTTTGTTGTTGTGCGCCTTGGGTGGTGAGGGTGGCGGTGTTTTAAGCCAATGGCTGGTCGAGGCAGCGCGCATCGCCGGGTACCCGGCCCAAAGCACCTCCATCCCAGGCGTGGCCCAACGCACTGGGGCGACCACGTATTACGTCGAGGTGTTTCCGTTGCCCATGGCACAGTTGGAAGGCCGTCGCCCAGTGTTCAGCCTCAATCCAGTGCCCGGTGCTTTGGACGCGCTGGTCTCATCGGAGCTGCTGGAAACCACCCGCCAAATGGGGCTGGGTTATGCGTCGCCCGAGCGCACCCAAGTCATCACCTCGAGCGCGCGCAGTTTCACCACCCACGAGCGCATGCAACTGGCCGATGGACGGCGCGACAGCGCGCAATTGGTCGACGTGGTGCGCCGCTTCAGCCGCGAGCACCATGTGCTGGACATGGCGGCCATGGCCCAACAAGCGGGCACCGTGGTCAGCGCGGTGATGCTCGGTGCCATTGCGGGCAGCGGTTTGCTGCCTTTTGAGCGCGCGCATTTTGAAGCCGCCATTGGTGAGGGCGCGCCAGCTGCGGCCAGTTTGCGTGGCTTTGCCTTGGCTTATGAGGCGGTGCGCACGCCGCGCCAATGGGCCGCTGTGGCCGAGGAAATTGCACCTGCTCTCGCACGGGACCCATTGAACCTTTCACCGCTTGCAGCATTGGGTGCGGCAGAGCAAGAAGCCATGGCGGCGTTTCCCCCAGCCACACAGGACATGCTGGCGCTGGGTTTGGCGCGGGTGATCGAATACCAAAACCCAGCCTATGGCCGGGTTTACCTGCGCCGCATGCGCCAGGTTTGGCAGGCTGAAGCGGCCAGCGAAATGGGTGCCCAACAGGGTTGGGCGGTGACGCGCGAGATGGCCCGCTGGCTGGCCCTGTGGATGGCATTTGACGACATTGTTCGCGTGGCCGACTTGAAAAGCCGCGCCTCCCGCTGGCAGCGTGTGGTCCGCGAGGTGCGTGCGGGCCCCGATGATGTGCTCCAGGTCTATGACCATTTCAAGCCCGGCGTGCCTGAATTTGCCGCTTTGTTGCCCCCGTCATGGGCCCAGCGCTTGACGGCATGGGATCGCGCGCGGGTTTTGCGCGGGAAAGAGCCCTGGGCCTTGCCCTTGAAAATTGGCACCCACTCGGTGTGGGGCATGTTGGCTTTGCGCGGCTTGGCCATGCTCAAGCCGTTGCGCGTTTTTGGCCAGCGGTTTGGGCACGAGCAAGTGGCCATCGAGACTTGGTTGCAAGCGGTGCTGCAAGGCCTGGGCCGGCGTTGGCATCTCGGTCACGAATTGGCCTGCTGCGGGCAACTGATCAAGGGCTATGGAGCGACCAACGAGCGCGGCAAACTGAATTTGCAGCACCTGGCCGGACATTTGGCCCACTTGCCCGACCCACAGGCCGCTGCCCAGGCCGTGGCCCAAGCGCGCAAAGCGGCTTTGCAAGATGACGCTGGCAAGGCCTTGGACCTGACCTTGCGCGCGCATGGGGCACCTGCGCGAGCGGTGCCCGAGCAAGCGATTCGATTCATGCGCAAGCCCGGGGCATCTGCCCGGCGCTGAAGCACCGACCCACGGCGGGTGACAAACCCGGCCCACTGATTAATCAAGGAGAAAGCACGATGAAAGCCATCAATTCCCTCGTACTGGTCCGGCGCAGTTGCTGGGCCACTTTGCTGTGTGCCTTCGGGGTATTTTCACCTTTGGTGCTGGCGCAAAACTGGCCGCAAAAACCGATTCGCGTGATCGTCAATTTCCCGCCCGGGGGCGCTGCCGATCAAATTGCCCGTGCGGTGGCCCAACCGCTGGGCGAGGCCTTGGGTCAAAGCGTGGTGGTGGAAAACCGCGCTGGTGCCAACGGCAATATTGGCGGCGAGGCGGTGGCCAAAAGCGCGGCCGATGGGCACACCTTGCTGATGAGTTCTGGGGGCATGGTCTCGATCAACCCCCACCTTTATAACAAGATGCCCTTTGACCCCATGAAGGACTTGGTGCCAGTGGCTGCGGCCGCCCGGGTGTTGGTCTTTTTGGAGGTGCGCCCGAGTTTGCAGATCAACGACTTCAAAGAATTTTTGGCCTATATCAAAGCCCATCCAGGCAAGCTCAGCTTTGGCTCGCCGGGCAATGGCAGCTCGCCGCATTTGGCCGCCGAGATGATGAAAGCACAGTCGCAAACCTTTGCCGTGCATGTGCCCTACCGCGGCGCAGCCCCGGCAATGCAAGACCTGCTGGCCGGTCAAATTGACTTCATGTTTGACCCCGGCATTGGTTTGCAACACGTGCGATCGGGCAAGCTGAAAATGCTGGCCGTGGGCAGCCCCAAGCGGTCTCCCTTGTTCCCCGATGTGCCGACCTTGGATGAGTGGGGCCTCAAGGGTTTTGATGCCGATTCCTGGTTTGGTTTTTATGCCCCAGCGGGCACCCCAGCTGAAGTGGTGCAACGCTTGAACCGTGAAATCAATGCCGCTTTGGGCTCCGCTGCGGTGAAAGACCGCATCCAGGCTTTGGGCGGCATTCCTGCGCCCATGAGCGCTGCCGACTTCGGGCAAAGCGCCAAGACCGACAGCGAGCGGTTTGGCCAGTTGATCAAAACCCGCAACATCCGAGGGGACTGAGTTGACAGTTGTTTCTGCGCCTCGCACCACGGTGTTTACCGTTCAGGTTGAATTTGGCGATTGCGACCCCGCGCGCATCGTGTGGTTCCCCAATTTTTTCCGCTGGATCGATGCCTCGGCACGCCACTACTTCATCTCTGCCGGGGTGCCGCCGTGGCACGAAACAGCGGCTGCCTGGGGCATCATTGGCACGCCCATCGTCAACACCGAGGCGCGGTTTGTGCAAACCAGCAGCTATGGCGACCAACTCGACATCCACACCAGCGTCACCCACTGGGGCCGAAAAAGTTTTACCTTCTCTCACCGCGTGCTGCGTGGTCAAGAGCTGATCATGGAATGCACCGAGGTGCGTTTGTTTGCGGCGGCCAAAGAGGGCAAGGTGCCGGGCATCACTGCCATGCCCATTCCCGATGAGGTGCGCCGTTTGTGTCAGGCCTGAGGCCGGCCAATGTACTGGTGCAGGGCCAACGCGACCTCTGGGCCTTTGTCTTCACTCAGGCAGTGACCAGCCTGGTGGATGAGTTGGTGCGGTTGGCGCTTGGCCCCAGGCACTTGGTCGATGAACCAATGCTGCCCCCCCCGAGTGATGTGGTCGCGGCTGCCAAACAAAGTCAGCAGTGGCTTGTGCCACAAGGTCATGGCCAACCACGCTTGGGTGACTTGGGTGTCGCGCTCTTTTCGCACATCCCATTGGGGCCAGTTTGACAAGTGCCGCACACCCGCCAACAGGCGGCGCTGAGGAAACGGTGCGCCATAGGCTTGCAGTGTGCTGCGTGTCAGCGAGGTTTGGCACGCAGCACGCATGACCCAGTCAAGGGGGTAAACGGGGCTCCAGCGTGGCCAAAGTGCTGCCAAGGCGCCAAACCTGGAGTGCCCGTTGGCGTCCAGCGGTGAGCGGGTGTTGGCCACGGCCAAGCGGTCAAAGCGGTTTGGGTGCATCAGGGCCAAGCGAAACCCCAGCAAGCCCCCCAGGCCTTGGCCATACAAGGTGATGTGTTGCAGCTCAAGCTGCTCGATCCATTCGGACAGGCTGTTGATTTGTGCCGACAGGCCAAAACCGCTGGGGTGGGATGGTTTGTCCGATCGGCCACAGCCCAGCAGGTCGGGCACCAAAACACGGTGACCAGACTGCACCAACCAGGGCAGCATGGTGCGAAAAACATAGCCCCAGGTGGGCACGCTGTGCAGCAAGACGATGGGCGCTGCGTGGGCGGGACCCTCGTCGATGTATGCCATTGAAGCCCCGTGCACGTTGCAGCGGTGCACCGGGTAGTCGTAGCCGTGCAAATCGCCGAAATCAGGGTTGGCGGTCAACCCATCAGGCCCGGTCTCGGTGGAGTTTTGCGCCGCCATCAAGGTTGCGAAATGGCGCGCCATTGGTCTTGGTTTTGGTCCAACCACTGGTGGGCCAAAGTGTCCTCAACTTGACGCGGGTGAAAGCCCACCTGAAAGTAACTGCGCCAATGGCTGAGACCAAAGCGCAACAGACCTTGGTCGGCGAGCAGCCAGCGCTTGGCACTGCGCCAAGTGGCCCATTTGAAGAGTTGACCATCGCGCCACAAATGTTGGGTCGTTTGGCGCAGCAAATCAAGGGTGAAATACGCGCTGGCCACACGCATCCAGCGTTTGCGCCACAAGTCGTTGCCTTGCATGGCCAGGTACAGGTCAAAAGCGGTGCAGCGGTGCTCGATTTCTTCACTGGCGTGCCACAGCCACAACTGGCGCATGCGCTGCGGGGCTTGGGCCAACACCTTGGGGTGCTGCAGCAACCAGGCGGCCAAGATGGCGGTCAAGTGCTCAATGGCAGCGGTCACTGCCACTTTGTGGCGTGGGTCCTTGAGGGCATCCATGCGCCCAAAGCGTTTGGCCAAGCGCGGGGCCCAGTGGTTGCTGTAACCCAAGCCAGCCAAATGCTGGTTGTACAAGTCGTGCAACCGGCGGTGGGTGGCCTCTTGGCCGACAAAACCTTGGATTTGGGGCCCCCAGTGGGCTTGCTGATCCTGGGTCAGGTGGGTCAAGCCAACGCGCAGCGAATCCATGAAAAACTGCTCGCCCACAGGAAAACTCATCGACAAGGCATCGAACAAAGCGCTCAAAAACGCGTCATCACCGTTCCAATGTCGATCCATGGGCGGCTTCATGTCGATCAACAGTTGTCGGACGGTCAGGTGGTTCATGTGTGTCAATGGGGCGATGCGGGTGTCATTTTGCCCTTGCCAACGGCCAGTGCCCCGACAGGGGTGGCTTTGTTTTGGCGGCATCGCCATAAATACAGATATTTGAGAACCTATGTGTTAGCAACAGGGGGTGACCCTCATCGACCGTGTTGGCTGGCCATCGTTTTTATCAAACCCAGCATTCATTTGCGCGCCTAAGTTATTGTAAACATTGGATTTCATTTCCCTTTTAAACCACAAATGACAAATCCTGACCGGGCCTGGCGGACGAATTCTGACTACAATCTCGCCCCAAGGAGCGCATATGTCTAACCCATCAGATTCTCTTGAAAGCGTTGTCATTGGTGACGGCGTTGTCGTCAAAGGGACCTTCGTTGTCCCATCCAAAGCCATTGTGAATGGTGTCATTGAGGGCGACTTGACCGCAGAAGAGGTGTTGATCGGGCCAACTGGCAAGATTTCCGGACGCATTTCCGCCAAGGTGATCGATGTGCGCGGTGAGTTGCACAATACCATCATCAGCGAAAAAAGCCTGATCGTGCGTTCCACCGGCCGCATTGCGGGCAAGGTTCACTACGTCGAAATCGAGATCGAAAAGGGCGGCGAAATCGAGGGCAGCCTCAATCAAGGCCCCGAATCTTCCATGAGCGCACCCCGCATCCCGCCGGTGTTGCCAGACGCCAATCAATATTGAATCCCGGCTGACCGACTGTGCTCAAGCGAAGTCTCACGCTCACTTTGAGCTTGCCCGCTGCGTTGCGGTCGGCTTGGACGCGCCAGTACATGGATGCGCGCATCATCTTGGAGCAAAACGCAGACCTGCGTTACCTCACCATCAGTGCCAAGGTCCAGCGGCTGTTGGTTCGCTCGTGCATCGTGTTGCTGGGCGTTGTCACCAGTTTGATTTTGTTTCTGACCCTCACCAGCATCACCTTGTTTATCAGCCGTGCCAAGCTTGAGAGATCGCATGAGCAGGTGTACCGCGCTTTGCTCAGCAGTGCGGCCGAGGGTGAAAACGGCGAATCTATCGACCTCGACGAGGCGCAGATGGTGGCCTTGGCGCAAACCATCCGCGACCGGGACATGAGCATCCGCCGTTTTGTTGATACCTCCATGGTGGCGGTGGCACAAGAAAATGAAAGCATGAAAAATCAACTGGACACGTCTGGTTTGACCGAGAAGGTCATCCGGGTGATCCAGCGAAATGCGGCCAACGGTGGCTTTAACCTGAGCGATGACCTCAATGCCAACCCTTTGTTGCGTGGCAAAGTGGCCGAGGAGTTGTCCAATAATCGGTCGATGCGCGAAGTGTTGTATGCCTTGCCCAACCGCATGCCGGTGACCAATTACAGTGTGACCTCTGACTTTGGCATTCGCAAGCACCCCATCAGTGGCCTGTCCAATTTTCACACCGGGGTGGACCTGCTCAGCGAGACCGATGACGATAATGTTCACCCGGTCAAGCCTGGCATTGTGGTTTTGTCAAAATATCATCCACAATACGGCAATACCGTGGTGGTCCGACACAGCAATGGCATCGAGTCCCTTTATGGCCATTTGGCCAATTTGAAGGTCGAGGTGGGTGATAAAGTGACCACCGAGACTGTTCTCGGACGCGTTGGCAACACCGGTGTGTCCACCGGCAAGCATTTGCACTTGGAAATTCTCGTCGGCGGTTATCCTGTCAACCCTCAAAAAGTCATTCGAACCGCGCAATATGTTCAACAAATTCAAAATCAACCCTAGCGCTCAGCCAGAACTGGCCCCAGCGGCCCCGCCCCCTGTGGCTGAGGATGTGATCCCGCCAGAAGTTGTGCAATTCGAAATACCCCAACCCCAGCCTTCCCCGGTAATAGCCACCCCACCTAACCCAGCGCCGCAGCGCAGCAGCATGATGGACATCATCTCTAATTCCACAGCCAAGCCTTCCATTTTGAGCGAGGGCTTTTCTTTTCGCGGTGAAATCGTTGCCAAGGGTGCGATCCATGTCGAGGGCTCGCTCAATGGCCAAATACAGGTCGATGACTTGACCATTGGTTCGCGTGGGCAAGTCGAAGGGGTGGTCACGTGCTCTAGCTTGCACATCAAGGGCAAGTTCACGGGAACCGCCACTTGCAACGAGTTGATCGTGACCTCTTCTGCGTCTGTCGACGGCCATGTGGTTTACCAAACCCTATCGGTTCAAAAAGGCGCATCGATCAAGGGCGAGTTGTTGCTGGTCAAGTAACAAGACGCCACCGGTCCTGACATGAACGAGCCAGCGCACCTCATCAACGGGGCTTTTCTGCGTCATCGCCGTGAGTCCAAGGGATGGGCCCAAACCGACTTGGCCACCCGCGCGTGTTTGTCGCTCAAGCAAGTGCGCCAAATTGAAGACGGCGGCAACAGTGCTTTTTACAGTGATTCCGTCAAAGCCACTGCGGCGCGCAAATTGGCCACTTTGTTGGGTCTCCCACCGGAGCAGGCTTTCGTCACACCCCAAAGCGATGTTGCGCCTTTGGCGGAGCAACACGCCACTGATTTAAATCCACCTTGGTCTAGCGATGCTGCCCCTGGCAGCGAACCCGCACCAGCGGCCCCCGCAGAGCCAGATCGCGCCAGCGCTGGTCATTCTGGTGCTGACCTTTCATCGGTCATGACCCATGTGGCCGTGGCCACCGCCGATATCGATCCGCCGCCACCGCAAAGTTTGTCAGCCGACGGTGGTGATGGGGAGAGTCGCTCCAGCAGTTTTGTTTGGATTGCTTTGTTGGCAGTGGCTGTCGGTGCGGGGGTCTTGCTGATGCCCAAAACACCAGACGCACCCATCGCACCAGCGGTGACGGCCCCGATTGACCCCAATCCGCCGGCCCCGGCACCCATGGACTTGCCTGCAGATGCCGTCGATGCCTCGGGCAACCAACCCGTGGCGACACAGTTGCCCGCGCTCGGTGCGCCTGTCGGTGCGGCGGTGATTACGCCCGCACCAGCTCCCATGGGTCAAGCTGCGGGCACCAACGCCATGCCGCCGGTCCAAGGCAACGCGCTGCCCAAAGCCCCTTGAGCCACAGGCTTTAGCGCTGTGCCCCCATGGCCAGCGCGGCTTTGCGGGTCAGCTCTCCTTCTTGGCTGGGGGGCAACCCCACCGGCCAGCCTGACATGTGTTGCTGGGCCACATGTGCCAGCGCAGAAATCCACTCGGATTGGTCATTCAGGCACGGGATGTAATGAAACTGCTGACCGCCTTCTTCCATGAAGGCGTCGCGCACTTCCAGCGCGATTTCTTCCAGTGTTTCGAGACAGTCACTGGTGAACCCCGGGCAGATGATGTCGACCCGCTCGGTGCCCTTGCGGGCCAATTCGCGCACCGTGGGTTCGGTATAGGGTTCCAGCCATTTGGCCCGGCCAAAGCGCGATTGAAAAGTCACGCTGTATTCGTTCTTTGACAAACCCAGGTGCTGGGCCAACAGTCGGCCGGTTTTGTGGCATTCGCAGTGGTAGGGGTCACCCAGTTGTAAGGTGCGCTCAGGCACGCCATGAAAGCTCATCACCAAGTGGCCGCGACCGTTCGCGTCCCAGTGATCGTGCACCCTTTGGCCCAGCGCCTGGATGTAGCCAGGGTGGTCGTGGTAGTGGTTGATGAAGCGCAGTTCGGGAATGGTGCGGGTGCGCGCGGCCCATAGATAGACCGCATCAAACACGCTGGCGGTGGTGGTGCCCGAGTACTGAGGGTAGGCTGGCAGGATCAGCACGCGGGTGGCCCCTTGCTGCTTGAGTTCGTCGAGTTGCTCGGCGATAGAGGGGCTGCCATAGCGCATGGCATAGCGCACCAACACGGCGTTGTCGGCACCCACCAGGGCTTGCTGCAACAACTCAGACTGTTTTTCGGTCCACACCTTCAGCGGTGAACCTTGCTCTGTCCAAATGGCGGCATATTTCAGCGCTGATTTTTGCGGCCGAATGCGCAAAATAACGCCGTGCAAGATGGCCAGCCACAGCAAGCGCGGGATTTCCACCACCCTGGGGTCGCTCAAAAATTCGGCCAAATAGCGCCGAACAGCGGCGCCAATGGGTGCGTCGGGCGTGCCCAAGTTGCACAACAGCACCGCGGTGCGCGCGGGCTGGCCATGTTGGTGGGTTGGTTCTGCGGCAAAGCGCGGTGTACTTGGCATGCGTTATTCTCGCTCACTCATGAAGCAACCCGTCCCCCTGCCCCAACACATCCGTGCCATCAGCTTGGATTTAGACGACACCTTATGGCCCATCGGCCCCATCATGGTCCGGGCCGAGCAGGCTTTGAAAGACTGGTTGCAGGCCCAGGCCCCGGGCGCGGCTGCATTGTTTGACCAATCCGAATGGCTGGGACAAGCACGAGCCCAAGCCAGGGCCAGTCTGGCCGATCGGCCGCACGACTTCAGTGCCATGCGCTTGGCCATGATTGGACAAGCACTGGCGCAGGCCCAAGAGGATGTGGCTTTGGCCCAACCCGCTTTTGAGGTTTTTTTTGCCGCTCGACAACAAGTGACTTTGTTTGACGATGCCCACGAGACCTTGCATTTTTTGTCTCAACGCTTTCCCCTGGCGGCCTTGACCAATGGCAACGCTGATGTGCATCGGGTGGGCTTGGGTGGCTTTTTTCAGTGTGCGGTCAGCGCCCAAGAAAGCGGCATGGCCAAGCCCGATCCGCGCATTTTTTGGCATACCGCAGAGCGCTTGCAAGTCCCAACAGAGGCGGTTTTGCATGTGGGCGACGACGCTGCCTTGGACGTGCTGGGCGCCAGGGCGGCGGGCATGCCCTGTGTCTGGCTCAATCGAACGGGCGAGCCTTGGCCCCACGATGGTCCCCCGCCTTGGACGGTGTCATCCTTGCGTGAGTTGGTCGACCACTTCCAAACCTGAACGCACCGCCCCCTCCAAGGTGGCTGGGTAAGGCCCATGCACGTGGTCCCCGCAAGCCCACAGGCCTGGGGCAATGTGGGCGCTGGGCCGCACCAAGCCTGGGGTGCAAGAAAAGGTGGCGCGCCGCTCCACCACGGTGGTGATGGGCGTCAAACCCGGCAGCTTGAGTTGGCGCTCAATTTGTGCCTGCACCGCCTGGGTCAGGGCATCGCGCTCGCCTTGACATGCACTCACCACTGCGGCCAAAACCCCGCGCTGGGCACGGTCTTGGCTGAGTGCGCCACGGTCAAACACAAACTGCGCCGGTGCCAGCGGGCCGCTGTCGAGGGCCATCATGGGCCGCGCCAATGTGGCCTGTTGCTCGCCAGGGAGGTTGCAGCGCAAATAAATGGTAGCGATGCCTTGGTGGGAGAGGCTGCCGGCTTGGGCCGACCATTGGGGGTTGATGGTTTGGGTCAGGCGGGCGGCCTCCCATGCCGGGCAGGCCAGCAGCACCGCGTCGCCCGCATTTTCGGGCGTTGGGCATGTGCGTTGGTGCTGCCCCAGTACCATCTGGGCACCTTGGGCCTGCAGCCAAACCAGCGCCGCATCGGGCAGCAAGGTGCTCATGTCGGTGCGGGGCAATAAAAAATCAGCGCTGCCTGGCGCGCTGTACAAGGCGTCGCGCAGTACCCGCAAAAACACCGCTGCGCTGGCCTGTTCGGTGGGGGTGTTCAGGGCCGAAACACACAAGGGTTCGATCAAGATATTGAAGGCGTTGGGACGCAGGCCCACACACAGGTCGCGCACGGTGAGGTTGGGCGCACATTCAAAACCACTGCGCTGCCAGCTTGCAGCCACTTTCAACAAAGACAGCTTGTCGCGCCAATCTAAGGCATTGGCACCCATTAACCCGATCAACAGGTTCCAAGGCGCAGGCAAGGCCGGCAGGCTGAGTCCCCGGCCTTGGGGGTTGCGCAGGTTCAGGGGCGAGCGCCATAGCAAATCATGGGGGTTCAAGCCCAGTTGCCGCATCAAGGCCAGGGTGTGGGTGTATGCGCCGATCAACAGGTGAGGGCCGTTGTCCAGCACCAAGCCAAGGTGTTCGATGCGCCGCGCCCGCCCCCCCAAAGCGGGTGCGGCTTCTAACAGCCGAACTTGCCAGCCCAGCGTGGTGGCCCGCACAGCAGCTGCCAGGCCAGCCCAGCCACCGCCGACGATGGTCAAGCGCTTCAAAACCGGCCCAAGGCCTGTACTTTCCAGGCCAACCAAAACTTGCGCAAAGGGGTCAGTCGCACCCTTTGGTGCAGCACAGGGAAGCCAGCCGATTCGATTTCACGCAGCAAGGTGCGGTAAATGCTGGCCATCATCAGCCCAGGTTTTTGGGCACGTCTGTCGGCCTGGGGCAGCAGCTCAAAAGCCTGCTCATACAGTGCATGGGCGCGCTCGGCTTGCTGGCGCATCAGGGATTGAAAGCGCGGCGAGTCTTGGCGCTGCAAAACCTCTTGGGCTTTGACGTCAAACTGCTGCATCTCGTTGATGGGCAGGTAAATGCGCCCACGCACAGCGTCTTCGCCCACATCGCGGATGATGTTGGTGAGCTGAAAGGCCAGCCCCAATGTGTGGGCATAGGCGGTGGTTTCTGGCTGGCTTTGACCAAATATCCGTGCGGCCACCTCGCCCACCACGCCGGCGACCAAGTGGCAGTAGCGCTGCAGCCCTGGGTAGTCGAGGTAGCGGGTTTGGTTCAGGTCCATTTGGCAGCCCTCGATCACCGACAGGAGCTGCTCTGCATGGATGCCAAACGCATGGGCGCAAGGCATCCATGCGAGCATCACTGGGTGCTGAGATTGGCCCTCATAAGCGCGGCGCACCTCGGTTTGCCACCACGCCAACTTGGTGGCGGCCACGCCCAGGTCATGGGTCTCGTCGACCACATCGTCGATTTCGCGGCAAAAAGCGTAAAAGGCGGTGATGGCGGCGCGCCGGTGGGGCGGCAAAAACAAAAACGCATAGTAAAAGCTGCTGCCCGATCCGGCGGCTTTTTGTTGCACGTATTGTTGCGGTGTCATGGTGGCCGATTGTGTCACCGCTGGCGCATCCACAAGGCACGCCACAGCATCAATACCCAGTCTGTGGCCACCAATTTGGGGCGTTGATGCCAGGGGTCGATGCTTTGGATTTTGTCGATGATTCGCAAGCCCCCTTGCACCACCAAACGCAACTCCCAGCCGGCACGCCCGGGCAATCGGTGCACCAAGGCCGCCCCTTGTGTCATCAGTTGGCGGGCAAAAGCCACCTCATCGGACAACTGCGCCCCTGGCGGCAGGTAAAACCGCCCCCGTGGCAGATCCACGCTCAGGTCTTGCCAAAAATTGATCAACTGCAAACTGGTGCACACCGCATCGCTCAAGCGAAGCGACGCCTCGTCCGTCACCCCATACAAATGCAGCAGCAAGCGACCCACCGGGTTGGCCGAGCGCTCGCAGTACGCCAGCAACTCTGTGCGATCGGCATAACGCCTGGCGTCGCGGGTGAAAGCCACATCTTGCTCAAAGGCGTCGAGCAAGGCGTGCAGGAAGGGCAAGGGCAGGACATGCGATTCGATGGCGCGCGCCAAGGGATCAAATACCTGGGGCCAATCGGTGTGGCTGGCGTGGCTTGGGTCGGCGATGTTATGCCCGGGGTCGGCCAGGTTCTGCGGCCCCGGACTGGCTTGGGATGCACGGACCAGCGCCTGTCGATAGGCGGCCAATTGCGATAGGCGTTGCGCTGCGCTGGCGTCTCCCTCATCGGCCAAGTCATCGGCTGTGCGGGCAAAGTGGTAGATGGCCACCACCGCCCCACGCACATGGGGTGGGCACAGCCGCGAGGCAACTGGGAAGTTTTCGTAGTGGTCCACTGGGCGCATGGTGCAAGTCATTGTCGCTTGACAAAATCGGGACCTATAATCAATTAATAACCAATTGGTCATTAATTTTAGGGCCGTGACATCAGGCCCGCCATCAGGAATCTTTCCATGTTTCAACGATCTTTGGCCATGTGGCTGTCCCTGGCTGGTTTGGTTGGCCTGAGTGCCTGCAAGCCTGCAGAGGTCCGGCAAGAGCCGGTGCGCGCGGTCAAGCTGATGCTGATTCAAGCGACCGATGTGGGCGCTGGCGTGGAGTTTGCGGGCGAGGTGCGGGCCCGGGTCGAGACCCGATTGGGTTTTCGGGTGGCGGGCAAACTGACCGCGCGCCATGTCGAATTGGGCCAGCGCGTGAAAGCCGGTCAAGTGCTGGCTGACTTGGATCCACGCGACTACGAATTGGCCGCCGACGCAGCCCGCGCGCAGGTGCGCTCGGCCCAAACGCAGTGGGAACTGGCCCAGGCCGACTACAAGCGCTACAAAGAGTTAAAAGACCAGTCCTTCATCAGCGGTGCGGAGTTGGAGCGGCGCGAATCCACCCTCAAAGCGGCCCAAGCCCAGCTCGACCAAGCCCAGGCGCAGTTGCGCACACAAGGCAACCAAGTGGGGTATGCCCGATTGGTGGCAGACCATGCTGGTGTGGTGACCGCCATTGAAGCCGAGGTCGGGCAAGTGCTGGCCTCAGGCACGCCCGTGGTGCGCTTGGCCCAAGCAGGGGCCAACGATGTGGTGATTGCATTGCCTGAGGACAAATTGGGCTTGCTTAAAGTGGGCCAAAGCGTGGTGGTCAAACCCTGGGGGGCTGGCCGTGAAGACACGGCCCAGGTGCGCGACATCGCGGCCAGCGCCGATGGGGTGACCCGCACTTTCACGGTCAAGCTCAGTTTGCCCAAAGGCGATGGGCTGCCATTGGGCAGCACGGTGCAGGTGGTGCTGCCACGCACCGATGCGTGGTCGCGCCAGCAAGCCATCCAGTTGCCCACCAGTGCATTGCGACAAGATGGTGGCAAAACAGCGGTCTGGGTGCTCGACAGCGCCAGCATGACCGTGCGTTCGCAACTCATTGAGGTTGGTACGGCCGACGGCAACCAAGTGGTGGTGGCCGCAGGCTTGCAGCCTGGGCAAGAGGTGGTGGTCGCAGGCGTTCATGTGCTGTCACCGGGCCAAAAGGTAACCCGTTATGTCCCCGCGACCGCGCTGCCTTTGGGGACCACCCAAACCGCGCCTGGCGGTGGCCCTGCTCAAGCGGGTACAACCTCTGCCGCTTCGGCATCGCCACGCTGAAGCGCCATGAACACTTCTGAATCCAAAGGCTTTAACCTCTCGCTGTGGGCGATCAACCACCCGGCCTTGACCCGTTACCTGATGGTGGTGTTGACGGTGCTGGGGGTGGCGGCTTATTTCAGCTTGGCCCAAGACGAAGACCCGCCGTTCACCTTCCGTGCCATGGTGGTGCGCACTTACTGGCCGGGCGCGACCGCCCAGCAAATGGCCGAACAAGTCACCGACAAGATCGAGCGCAGCCTGCAAGAGGCCCCCTATGCGGACAAGATCCGCAGCTACTCCAAGCCGGGCGAGTCGCAAATCATTTTCCAGATCAAAGACAACTCCAAGCCCAGCGAAGTGGCCGATGTTTGGTACACGGTGCGCAAAAAAATTGGCGATATGCGTCAAACCTTGCCCCAGGGTGTTCAAGGGCCATTTTTCAATGACGATTTTGGCGATGTGTATGGCGTGATTTATGGCCTGCAAGCCGATGGCTACTCGGACGCCGAGGCCAAGGTGTTTGCCGACTCGGTGCGCCAACAGTTGCTGCGCGTCAAGGACGTGGCCAAGGTTGAGCTGTTTGGCGTGCAAGACGAAAAAATATTCATTGAAGTGTCGCAAAAGCGCATGTCCCAATGGGGATTGGACATGAACGCTGTGGTGGCCCAGTTGGGCCAGCAAAACGCGGTGGAAAGCGCTGGCCAAATGCAAACCCCGGCAGATGTGGTGCAAATCCGTGTGGCCGGTCAGTTTGAGGCTGTGGCGCAATTGCAAAACATGCCCATCCGTGGCAGCACCGGGCAACATGTGAAGTTGGGCGACATAGCTCAGATTCGTCGCGGCTATGTTGAGCCCGCGGTGGTCAAGGTGCGCCATCAGGGGCATTCGGTCATCGCCCTGGGCGTTTCCATGGCCAAGGGGGGCGACATCATCGCTTTGGGCCAAGCCTTGAAGGCGGCCATGGTCAACATTGAACCCACTTTGCCTTTGGGCGTGAGCTTGCAGTCGGTGCAAGACCAACCCAAGGCGGTGACGTCGTCCGTGGGCGAGTTTGTGCGGGTGCTCATCGAGGCGGTGGTTATCGTGCTGTTGGTCAGCTTTGTGTCTTTGGGCTTGCACAAGGGGGGGCGCTGGGGCTGGTACGTGGATGTTCGACCCGGGTTGGTGGTGGGCATCACCATCCCCTTGGTGCTGGCCATGACGTTTTTGTGCATGAATTTTTTTGGCATTGGCTTGCACAAAATATCTTTGGGCTCTTTGATCATCGCTCTGGGCTTGCTGGTCGACGACGCCATCATCGCGGTCGAGATGATGGTGCGCAAAATGGAGGAAGGCTTTGACAAAGTGCGTGCAGCCACCTATGCATATGACGTGACCGCCATGCCCATGCTGACGGGGACCTTGATCACCGCGGCGGGTTTTTTGCCTATTGGCATGGCCAAGTCCACGGTGGGGGAGTACACCTTTGCGATTTTTGCCGTTACCGTCATGGCCTTGTTGCTCAGTTGGTGGGTGTCGGTGTTTTTTGTGCCCTATTTGGGCACTTGCTTGCTGAAGTCTCGCCCTGCTGGGCCGGGCCACGCCCATGAAGAATTGTTTGATTCACCGTTTTACGTTTGGTTTCGCCGCATGGTGAACGCCTGTGTGAAATACCGCTGGACCACCATCGTGGTGACCCTGGTCCTGTTGGGTTTGGGCTTGGTGGGCATGGGGCGTGTGCAGCAGCAGTTTTTCCCCGACTCGAGCCGACCTGAGGTCATGATGGACCTGTGGTTCCCGGAGGGCACATCCATTCAAGCCAATGAAACATTGGCCCGGGCGGTTGAAATGCAATTGATGGCCCACCCCGGTGTGGAGAGCGTGACCTTGTGGGTGGGTTCAGGTGTGCCCAGGTTTTACCTTCCCCTGGACGCGGTGTTTCCCCAGACCAATGTCTCACAACTCATCATCGTGCCCAAAGATTTGAAGCAACGCGAAGCGCTGCGCCTGGACTTGCCCGGTTGGATGGCCCAGGCCTTTCCCGAGGTGCGGGTGCGGGTCAAATTGCTGCCCAACGGCCCGCCGGTGGCTTATCCGGTGCAGTTCAGGGTGGTCGGCACCGACCCACGGGTGCTGCGACAACGCGCCGACGAGGTCAAGGCGGTGATGCGAGACAACGCCAACACCCGTGGCGTGAACGACAACTGGAACGAGTCGGTCAAAGCCCTGCGCTTGGAGGTGGATCAAGACAAGGCCCGCGCCCTGGGCGTGACCAGCCAGTCGATCGCCCAGGCCACCCGCACCTTGCTCTCGGGCACGCCAGTGGGGCAGTTTCGCGAAGGTGACCGTTTGATCGATATCGTGTTGCGCCAGCCCCTGTCCGAGCGCGACGCCATCAGCGATTTGGGCAATGCCTACATCCCCACGGCTTCTGGCAAGTCGATTCCGCTGACCCAAATCGCCAAGCCGGTGTTTGCCTGGGAGCCTGGGGTGATGTGGCGTGAAAACCGCACCTACGCCATCACTGTGCAGTCCGACATCGCCGAAGGCTTGCAAGGTGCCACCGTGACCCAGCAAATTTTGCCGGCCCTCAAGGCATTGGAGGCGCAATGGGCCAGCCGTGGCGAGGGGGCATATCAGGTGCAAGTCGCTGGCGCAGTTGAGGAAAGCGCCAAGGGCTCTTCGGCCATTGCGGCGGGCGTGCCCTTGATGCTGTTTCTCATCTTTACCCTGCTGATGCTGCAGTTGCAAAGCTTTAGCCGTTCTTTGCTGGTGTTTTTGACCGGCCCCATGGGCATTGCCGGTGTGGCTGCAGCTTTGCTGGCCTTGAACCGACCGTTTGGCTTTGTGGCTTTGTTGGGGGTGGTGGCGTTGATGGGCATGATCCAACGCAACGCCGTGATTTTGATCGATCAGATCGAGCAAGACCGCTTCCGTGGCGTGGCCACCTGGGACGCCATCGTCGAGGCGGCCGTTCGCCGATTGCGCCCCATTGTGTTGACCGCCGCCGCTGCGGTGTTGGCCATGATCCCTTTGTCGCGCAGCGTTTTTTGGGGCCCGATGGCGGTGGCCATCATGGGCGGGCTCATTGTGGCCACCGCCTTGACCCTGCTCAGCCTGCCCGCCATGTATGCCGCTTGGTTCCGGGTGCGGCGCTAGTCCTTGTGCCTGTTGGGGCGGCCACTTGGGCGGTCTGCAAGCGGGTAGAATTCGAGGCTGACCGATTTCAGGCGGGTGGACTGTAGTGCAGGCCACCCGTTGCTGTTTTGCAATCCCGCGCGGGTGGCGAAATTGGTAGACGCACCAGGTTTAGGTCCTGACGGTAGCAATACTGTGGGGGTTCGAGTCCCCCCCCGCGCACCAAGTTGCCCCCACCGGCTTGGCCCCATTGAGGGGCCCAACGCACCCGATAAGGAGAGAGAAAATGACCGTAGTCGTCGAAAACCTGGAAAAACTCGAGCGCAAGATGACCTTGACCCTGCCGGTCAACGCCATCCAATCCGAGGTCACTGCAAGGCTCAAGCGCTTGGCCCGCCAAGTCAAGATCGATGGCTTTCGCCCAGGCAAAGTGCCCATGAACATCGTGGCCCAGCGTTATGGCTATTCGGTTCAGTACGAGGTGATGAATGACAAAGTGGGCGAGGCCTTTTCGGTCGCCGCCAACGAAGCCAAGTTGCGTGTGGCCGGTCAACCGCGCATCAGCGAAAAAGAGGGTGCCCCCGAAGGTGAGCTGTCTTTTGACGCGATCTTTGAGGTTTACCCCGAAGTCAAGATGCCTGAACTCGCCACGTTGGAGGTGTCTCGCCACACCTCGCATGTGAGCGAAGAGGCCATTGAGCGCACCATCGAAATTTTGCGCAAACAACGCAGCACCTACACCCAGCGCGCTGCCAGCGCCGGTACCGAAGACGGCGACCGCGTCACGATTGACTTTGAAGGCAAGATCGATGGCGAGCTGTTTGACGGCGGCAAGTCTGAAGGTTTCCAGTTCATGCTGGGCCAGGGGCAAATGCTCAAAGAGTTCGAAGAAGCCGTTCGCGGCATGAAAACCGGCGAAAGCAAAACCTTTCCCTTGAATTTTCCGGCTGACTACCACGGCAAAGATGTGGCGGGTAAACAGGCCGACTTTTTGGTCACCCTGAAAAAAGCCGAGGCCGCCCATTTGCCTGAGGTGGACGACGCACTGGCGGTCTCATTGGGCGTGCCCAACCCCACCGTGGCGGGCTTGCGTGAAGACATCAGCAAAAATTTGGAGCGCGAACTCAAGTCGCGCCTGTTGGCCCGCAACAAACAAGTGGCTTTGGAGGCTTTGGCGGCCAAAGCCGAACTCGATTTGCCCAAGTCCAGCGTGCAAGCCGAGGTGGACCGCCTGATCGAGGGTGCGCGTGCCGATCTCAAGCAGCGCGGCATCAAAGACGCCGAAAACGCCCCCATTCCTGACGACGTGTTTCGACCCCAAGCCGAGCGCCGGGTGCGTTTGGGTTTGGTGGTGGCCGAATTGGTGCGCGCCCACAACCTGCAGGCCACGGCTGAGCAAATCAAAAAGCACATTGAAGAGTTGGCGTCAAGCTACGAAAAGCCCGCCGATGTGGTGCGTTGGTATTACTCCGACAACCGCCGTTTGGCCGAGGTCGAAGCCATCGTGATCGAAGCCAATGTCACCAACCACGTGATGGCCCATGCCAAAGTCACCGACGTGGCCACCTCCTTTGAAGAATTGATGGGGCAAAACGCATGAGCACATTCGATACACAGGCCTTGGGCATGGTGCCCATCGTCATTGAGCAGTCTGGCCGCGGCGAGCGCTCCTATGACATTTACTCGCGCTTGCTGCGCGAACGGGTGATCTTTTTGGTCGGCGGTGTCAATGACCAAACGGCCAACTTGGTGGTGGCGCAGTTGCTGTTTTTGGAGAGCGAGAACCCCGACAAAGACATATCGCTGTACATCAACTCCCCTGGCGGCTCGGTCAGTGCGGGCATGGCCATTTTTGACACCATGAACTTCATCAAGCCTGAGGTCTCCACCTTGTGCATTGGCATGGCAGCGAGCATGGGTGCCTTTTTGTTGGCCGCAGGCGCCAAAGGCAAGCGCTTTAGTCTGCCCAACTCCAAGGTCATGATCCACCAACCCCTGGGCGGAACCCAGGGCCAGGCCACCGAAATCGAAATCCATGCCCGAGAAATTCTCAAAACCCGCGAGCAACTCAACAAAATTTTGGCTGAGCGAACGGGCCAACCGCTGGAAAAAATTGAACGCGATACCGAACGCGATTACTACCTGTCGGCCGATGAAGCCAAAGAATATGGTTTGGTCGATCAAGTCATTGCCAAGCGCCCCTGATACCAAGCCCACATGGGGCCGGCTGCTGCCACAGGCGTGGCCAGTTGAGCCCGTGCTGAATTGGTTATCATTTGGTCAAACCCTGAGCGAGGAAGGCATTCATGGCCGATAAAAAATCGAATTCCAGCGACAAGACCTTGTACTGCTCATTTTGCGGAAAAAGTCAGCATGAGGTCAAAAAGCTGATTGCTGGGCCCTCGGTTTTCATTTGCGACGAATGCATCGACCTGTGCAACGAAATCATCCGCGACGAGTTGCCCGCTGAGACGGCGGCCCGCGATGCCCGGGGTGACCTGCCCACACCACTGGAGATCAAGAACAACCTGGACAACTATGTCATTGGGCAAGAAGCTGCCAAGCGTTCATTGGCCGTGGCGGTCTACAACCACTACAAACGCCTGCGTCACAAAGAGAAGTCCAAAAAAGAAGAGGTTGAACTCACCAAGAGCAATATTTTGCTTATTGGCCCCACGGGTTCGGGCAAAACCTTGCTGGCGCAAACCTTGGCGCGCATGCTCGATGTCCCGTTTGTGATGGCCGATGCCACCACTTTGACCGAAGCCGGTTATGTGGGTGAGGATGTGGAAAACATCATCCAAAAGCTCTTGCAAAGTTGCAATTACGACATCGACCGCGCCCAGCGTGGCATTGTCTACATTGATGAAATCGACAAAATTTCACGCAAATCAGACAACCCATCCATCACGAGGGATGTCTCAGGCGAGGGCGTTCAGCAAGCCTTGCTCAAATTGATCGAAGGCACCATGGCCAGCGTGCCCCCACAAGGTGGGCGCAAGCACCCCAATCAAGACTTTTTGCAGGTTGATACCACCAACATCTTGTTCATTTGTGGTGGCGCTTTTGCGGGCTTGGAAAAAGTCATCGAAAACCGCACAGAAGCATCTGGCATTGGCTTTGGTGCCATGGTCAAAAGCAAATTGGAGCGCAGCCTGACCGATGTGTTTCGTGAGGTCGAGCCCGAAGATTTGATTAAATTTGGCCTGATCCCCGAGTTGGTCGGGCGCATGCCCATCGTGGCCACCTTGAGTGAACTGACCGAGGACGCCATGGTGCAAATCCTCACCGAGCCCAAAAATGCCCTGGTCAAGCAGTACAGCAAGCTGCTGGCCATGGAAGGCGTTGACCTGGAAATCCGCCCCAATGCGCTCAAAGCCATCGCCAAAAAGGCCCTGGCACGAAAAACAGGTGCCCGCGGACTGCGCTCCATCCTTGAACAATCGCTGACCGACACCATGTTTGACTTGCCCAACGCAAACAATGTCGAAAAAGTGGTGGTCGAAGAGTCCACCATCGACGAAAACAAGCCCCCCTTGCTGGTCTACCGAGAGGCAGCCAAAAAGGCCTGATTCCCACAAGTGCAGCCAATGGCTGCGCTTTTCTCCGAGGTTAAGACCAAGATGTCTGGACAAACACCTTTGCCACCCGTGGCGATTGAACTGCCTTTGTTGCCACTGCGCGATGTGGTCGTGTTCCCGCACATGGTCATCCCCCTGTTCGTGGGTCGACCCAAAAGCATCAAGGCCTTGGAGTTGTCCATGGCCGCAGAGCGGCGCATCATGCTGGTAGCGCAAAAAGCGGCTGCAAAAGACGAGCCAGTGGTCAGCGACATGTTCAGCGTGGGCTGCGTTGCCTCGATTTTGCAAATGCTCAAATTGCCTGACGGCACCGTGAAGGTCTTGGTCGAGGGCTTGCAGCGCGCGACGGTCAATCATGTGGATGATGGCGAGACCCATTTCACCGCCCAGCTCACCCCCATTGAAGTCATGCCTTTGTCCGCCAAGGACAGTGAGGTCGAGGCCTTGCGCCGTGCGGTCATGCAGCAATTTGACCAGTACGTCAAACTCAACAAAAAAATACCGCCGGAGATATTGACCTCGATCTCCAGCATCGACGATCCAGGTCGGCTGGCCGACACCATTGCGGCCCATTTGCCCCTCAAACTAGAGAACAAGCAAGTCGTGCTGGACTTGGCCGATGTCAAAGCGCGCTTGGAAAACCTGTACGAGCAACTCGAGAGAGAAGTTGACATCCTCAATGTAGACAAGCGCATCCGTGGCCGCGTCAAGCGCCAGATGGAGAAAAACCAGCGCGACTTCTACCTCAACGAGCAGGTCAAGGCGATTCAGAAAGAACTCGGCGAGGGTGAAGACGGCGCTGATATTGAAGAGATCGAAAAGAAAATCAAAGCGGCCAAGATGCCCACCGAGGCGCGCAAAAAGGCCGAGGGAGAGCTCAAAAAGCTCAAGCTCATGTCACCGATGTCGGCCGAAGCAACGGTGGTGCGCAACTACATCGATGTGCTGGTGGGTCTGCCTTGGAGCAAGAAAACCAAAATCAAACACGACCTGGGCAATGCCGAGGGTGTGCTCAATGAAGACCATTACGGTCTGGAAAAAGTCAAAGACCGCATCCTTGAGTATCTTGCTGTGCAGCAGCGCGTGGACAAGGTCAAGGCGCCCATTTTGTGTTTGGTCGGCCCCCCGGGTGTGGGCAAGACATCGCTGGGTCAATCCATTGCCAAGGCCACTGGTCGCAAGTATGTGCGCATGGCCCTGGGCGGCATGCGTGACGAGGCAGAGATCCGTGGACACCGCCGCACCTACATTGGGGCCTTGCCTGGCAAAGTGTTGCAAAGCCTGACCAAGGCAGGTACCCGCAACCCACTTTTTTTGCTCGACGAGATCGACAAAATCGGCGCGGACTTTCGGGGTGACCCCTCCAGCGCTTTGCTTGAGGTGCTGGATCCCGAGCAAAACCACACCTTTGCCGACCACTACGTGGAGGTTGATTTCGACTTGAGTGACGTGATGTTTGTTGCCACCTCAAACTCAATGAACATCCCGCCGGCCTTGCTCGATCGCATGGAAGTGATCCGCTTATCGGGTTACACCGAGGACGAAAAGGTCAATATTGCCATCAAGTATTTGCTGCCCAAGCAAATGAAAAACAACGGCGTGAAAGACGAAGAGTTGGCTTTGCAAGAGTCGGCCATCCGCGACATCGTGCGCTACTACACCCGCGAGGCGGGCGTGCGCTCGCTCGAACGCGATTTGTCCAAAATTTGTCGCAAGGTGGTCAAGGGCTTGCAGCTCAAAAAAATGACCCCGCAAGTGGTTGTGACTGCAGACAACTTGGACGATTTTTTGGGTGTGCGCAAGTACACCTACGGCCGTGCCGAGCAACAAAGCCAAATTGGACAAGTGGTGGGCCTGGCTTGGACCGAGGTGGGTGGCGATTTGCTCACCATCGAAGCGGCCACCATGACCGGCAAGGGCAACATCACCCGCACCGGTTCGATGGGTGATGTCATGAAAGAGTCTGTGGAAGCCGCCCGCACCGTGGTGCGCAGCCGAGCCAAGCGCTTGGGCATTCGCGAAGACGCTTTTGAGAAAAAAGACATTCACATTCACGTGCCCGATGGCGCCACCCCTAAAGATGGCCCCAGCGCGGGTGCGGCCATGACCACGGCCATCGTGTCTGTGCTCACCGGCATTCCTGTGCGCAGCGATGTCGCCATGACGGGTGAAATCACATTGCGTGGCGAAGTCACCGCCATTGGGGGCTTGAAAGAAAAACTTCTGGCCGCTTTGCGCGGCGGCATCAAAACCGTGATGATCCCCGAAGAGAACGTCAAGGATTTGCAAGAGATCCCTGAAAACGTTAAGAACGGTTTAGAGATCATCCCCGTCAAATGGATCGACAAAGTGCTCGAAGTTGCCTTGGAGCGCATGCCCGAACCACTGCCTGATGAAGACCCACTGACCACCGCACCGAGCACCGATGCCGCCCCGAAAGTGGATGCCATCAAGCATTGACATGCCGTATGAGAAAACGGGCCGAAATGCGTTATAATTTCGGCTCTCCACGCGGGAGTAGCTCAGTTGGTAGAGCGCAACCTTGCCAAGGTTGAGGTCGCGAGTTCGAGCCTCGTCTCCCGCTCCAATTCAAAAGGGAAGCTATGCTTCCCTTTTTTCTCGCTCAAGGCGCGGTAGCAAAGCGGTTATGCACCGGATTGCAAATCCGTGTAGGTCGGTTCGACTCCGGCCCGCGCCTCCATCATGCAAAGCCACCGTAAAGCGGTGGCTTTTTCGTTTTAAGGCATGGCATCAATGCCCTTCATGTTCCCACGCCATCACCTTGACTGAGATGTGTTGCTTCAATAAGTGTGTGCAGGTGAATTAATTATTTAGAGTTAACTTTCATAATTGTTTATCATTGCCCGTTTTAAAAGTAGGGGCTTTACATGAATACAACCATCGGCTCGAATCACCAACCAGACAGTGTGCCGGAGCGCATTTTTACCAATCCCACCAGTGTGGCATTTCAACGCTGGGTGATGATCATCAATTTTTGGATTTTGATTTCCTGCCTTTCGCTAGCAGGAGAAACAGTCGAGCCCTATGCGACCACCTATGACCGCTTATTCATGTGGATTGAATATGCGGCAGTCTTGTTTTTCACGGTCGATTACCTTGGAAACCTGTACTACGCCAAGGACCGCGTGAAGTACTTTTTCAGTTTCTGGGGCTTGGTTGATTTGATTTCAATATTGCCGACCTATCTGATGGTCATGAACTTGACTGCCTTGCAAGGCTCTAAGGTTTTTCGCGTCTTGCGAGTTGTTCGTGTGTTGCGTGTCTTGAAGATGGCGCGCATTGCCCTGCAACAGTTGGAGAACAAAAAGGAAAAAAGCAATCCCATCTTGACCAATCTAAAGATTTACTTCATCGCGTTGTTCTCGGTGGTCATGATCTCCAGCACCTTGATGTACTACGTGGAGGGAAATTTGTACTCCCCTGAGGCCATTGCGCACGGCCAAGAGTTGCTCGATGCACAAATCAAGGCCACACCTTTGCCGGCAGATGCACCACCAGAGGCTTCTAAGTTCATGCCTTTGGACCCCATCAGTGGCAACCCCATTCCAGAAGATAAGCGATTTTTCACGTCTATCCCTGCCGCTATGTGGTGGTGTATCGTGACTTTGACCACCACGGGTTATGGTGACATGTTCCCCCTGACCTTTGGTGGTCGGGTGATCGCTGGCATCACGATGTTGATGGGCTTGGTTCTGTTTGGTATTTTGTTGAACATCGTGGGCAAGACCATCATGGTGATGCTGTTTGGCGAGCATTTGACCGATGACGGCCAAGCGCCTGCAACGAGAGAGGCCGTATTGAAGTCGTTGGTCACCCGTGGATGGATTTCAGAGCAACGTGCGGCAGAAGTTGTCTTGATGTCTGAAGAGGACATCAAGTCAAGAATGCGGCACGTTTAATTCGGCTTTTCAACCCAGAGCCGCTGCTGTTGTTTCAGCAGCGGCTCTTTTTTTCAAATGGCCAGATCGCCCACATTGCCTTTGACCGTTCGGTGGCCCATGCCCAAGAACGCACCCTCGGCGTTTTGATCAATCGCAGGGCCCAGCTTTTTAATATAGTCTTGCGAGAGTTGCAAAAAGTCTGGGGGGGGCTGTCCGTTCAAGGATGATGTGATCAGCTTCATCGGGTTGAGGCTGCGCTGAGCCCAATCCAGATACATGAACACCGCGACCTTGTGTGCGGGGTGCCCTTGCCACGGAATCTTGCCTGACGCAAAGATTTCCTTGGACTTGCGCTTGCCTTCTGCACCCAATTTGTCTTTTTCGATCACACCAATGTGTTGATCCAAAAAATCAATGAACGGATCGCCCAAACCCTTTGCCGCCAGTTCACTGGCTTTCATGTCGCGGAAGGACTTTTTGTCACCCACGCCACACAGGCCGCTCAATGCATAGTCGCAAATGAACTGCAGGCATACCCATGCTGCGGCTTGCTCTAGGTTCACACTGTCGCGCAGCAGTGTGACCGGATTGAAAAGTGTTTGTATGTCGCGGATGCGATCGTTGAGGTCTCTGACAACGCCAAGCGCGCGCTGGTTGATGATGCCAGGGGTTGGTTGGCCGCTATTGAATGGCTTTGTCGTGGCTTGGGCCAGTTCGCTGGCCAATTGGGTTCGGGCATTGGCATCAAAGACGATTTTTGTTTGGTCCTTCCAAGCTTGATCCACTTTGTTTTCAAAGCTGCGAAACAACAGTTCGAATTGGGCCTCAAAATTTCCGTAGCCCCCCATTTTGGATGGCGCCACATTCAAGGTTTTGGCTTCGTCGAACTTCTCGGCCAAATCTTGGATGGACTTCATCATGCCCTGGGCCTCGGGCACTTTGAGGGCCAAGGCATCGGCATGGCCGGAATAACGCTCAACCTTGAGTTGTCCTGCGATGCCAGCGCCCAGGGTGCCCACTGCAGAAAGTGGTGGGGGCAAATCTTTCATGGCCTCAAAAACTTTCATCGCCAAGGAAAGCTTGAACTCTATGTTGTCCGCATCTTTGTTATGGAGGTTTTCAAAGGTTTGGTATCCCTTTTTCATGGCCCGAACGTAATTGTTTCTGCACCGCTCGATGGAGGAACCCATGCCACGGTTGAGCCTTTCCAAGTCCAGGGCCAAGTTGTTGATGGCACTCAGCAACATGGCCTTTTCATTTCTCATGTCTCCCACAGGCATGGGGGTGTATTTCTGATTCAGGGTGTCCAAGTCTTTTTGGACTGCCACGATGAAAGGATTGGGTTGTCTGACGGGAAGGATCGGTACTGGTGCAGGTGGAGGCGCGGGAGGGGGTGGGTCCTCTTTCACCTGCGGCAAGATGGCTGGCAAAGGGGGTGTGACAGACTCAAGCAGCAAGCTAAGACCCTGGCGGGTATTGAACGTGCTCTTTTGCCATGAGTTGACCCCGCCCGCTTTACGCGACTCATAGTTGCTGATGTAACTCAGCAGGCATGCCTTGATGTTGTCGCGAAGTTCGCTGGTTTTCCCCCCTTTGTGATACGCAGCGACTGCTTTATCTACAGCGTCTAAATAGGCATTTCTGGTGGAAAAAAACCCACCATCGGATAACTTCATCCATTCGTCGTAACTGGGGATCGGCAAAGGCATGATTCATCCTTGATGAAATAAGCGAATATGCCGAATTTTATGTGAAATTCAAATTCTTGTTAACTTATGTTAACAGCTTAACGCTGCCATTGACCTCACAAGCTGAGTCCTGACAACCCAATGGAACGTCCTGTTTCATTGCTAAATAACCAGGTTAACCATATCTCACGCCCATACATCTACTTCACTGCCCAAGGTGTTGAGCTTGTTCTTTGAATTGTTTTTTGGGTTTTCCCAAGTATCCGTGTCCGTATCGGGCATGGATCGCCCAGAGACCTCATCAACGGCCAGCGTCAAGGGCTTTGCCACGGAGGAAACTTTTTTAATGGCCCCCTGCGCCTTGTTCAAGGGGCGATTGATGCTGACGCCAGTGATTTTCATGCCCACTCCTTGAATTGCAAATGTTGATTGCAAATAGGTATCGGCAGCAGTTCGGGATACTTTATCTAACGATGAAAATTATTTTCACCCGCGAATTGTGTGAGTGAATATGTATTTTAAATGCCTCATTTTCGCCCATGTATTGGCTTAGTCAAATCTGGCGGCGGTCGTGCAGCACAGCACCTTTTGTGACGAATTGGCAGGCATAAACGGTTGCAGTGCCAATTGCATGGGACGGCCGTAGCGAGGTAGTCCATCTGCTTGGCGTTTGGCAAGCCAATCTTCTGGCTGTGCCAGCATCGCTTTGTAAGAGGCCATCAAGGTGCCGCCTTGTTCAATGTGTGCCTGTGCATTGCTGGGCGTGATGGCGATCGCTTGTTCAAAGCTGTGCAAGGCGTCACTGAATTGCTGCGACTCTTTCAAAGCCCGGCCCCGGTTGAAGTGGGCTTGTGCCAAGTGGGAATCCAGGGCCACGGCGGCACTGAAACTGCTCAGTGCCTGATCAAATTGTTTCATTTGTTGCAAAGCCAAGCCACGCTCGTTGTGGGCCTGCGCGAATTGGGGTTTGATATCTATGGCTTTGTCAAAACTGTCCAGCGCCTGTTGGGGCAGTTTGTTTTCCAGCAAAGAGCGACCACGCGCATGAAAGCTCAAGGCATCTTTCGGGTTGAGGGCGATGGCTTGGTCAAAGTTTTCTACCGCCGCATCCCACTTGCGCAAAGCATGAAAGGCTTGCCCACGGTCGTGAAATGTTTGGGCATCGTATTGAAGGGCAATGGCTTGGTTGTAACTGGCGATGGCGTTGTCCCATTGTTTGAGTTGGGCCAGGGCTTTGCCCAGTTCGTGATGGAAGTGGGCATCTTGGGGCTGCAAAGCAATTGCTTGCCGGTAACTGCTCAGGGCACTGTCCCATTGTTTAAGTGCCAACAGGGCATTGGCACGGCCAAGGTGCGATGGGGCGTGCGTGGCCTCCAAGGCAATGGCCTTTTCATAACTGGCCAATGCTGGAGCCCAGTGTTTGAGTTCTTTCAGCGCTTCGGCTTTGTAATAGTGTGCCTGGGCATGACCCGGCTCCAAGGTAATGGCCTTTTCAAAACTGCTGATGGCTTCGCGCAAATCTTGGTCTGCAACGATGGTCCAAGCGGTTGCCGCCCACGATGTCATTGAGCAGAATGACAATAAAACGCCTGCGGCATATTTGTACATGGCTTGATCTCCAGTGAACGGGGGTGCGGTGTCGCAAAACCAGCTTTGAATACGGATATGCAAATACTGGGCCCGTATTTTTTCGACACTTGGGGCCCGTTCAGACCCACCATTCAGATCAAAACAACAAATATTTAAGTTGGCCAACCCCAACCCAGTAGGGGGCGGCTTAAGCAACCACCCTCAAGGTTCGTCGATGACCTGATTGGTCAGCGTGCCAATGCCGCTGATGGTCACTTCCAGCAAATCATTGGGTTTGAGCCACAACGGAGGGGTTCGAGTAAAACCCACGCCGTCAGGTGTGCCAGTGGCGATCACATCGCCGGGTTGCAATGTGGTGAACTGAGAAATATACGCAATGATGGTTGGCACATCAAAAATCAAATCGTCCGTGGGACTGTGCTGGACTTGCTGGCCATTCAGATGGGTGCTCAGCATGAGTTTTGATGGGTCGCGTATTTCATCGCTGGTCACTATCCACGGCCCCATGGATCCGGCACGTTCAAAATTCTTACCTACGGCCAAGGAATGCTTTGACTGGTAATCACGCACGCTGCCGTCGTTCATGATGGTGTAACCAAAGACGTGCTCCAAAGCTTTTTCTTTGGGGATGTGACGGCCAGCTTTGCCAATCACCAAAGTGAGTTCGCCTTCAAAGTCATAGCTGGTGGATACGCGTGGTCGGACGATGGGCTGATCTGTGGGTGCCAGTGATTGCGCCGTTCGCAAAAACAAACTGGGATGCTCTGGCAATTGGGCTCCCACTTCGGCCACATGGCCCTTGTAATTTCTGCCAACGCAAAAGATGCGCTTGACGTTGGGCATGGGCAACTGCAAAACAACTTGCGACAAACTGTGTTGGGGTTCAGTGCGCTGGACCGTTTGTTCCATCAATGACCACTGCCCAGCTTCAATGACATCGAGCAAACTGGGGTAACGGTCGCCCAAAACATGGCCCAAATCAACCAGGCCTGTATCGAGCAAAACCCCATATGAAGTTCGACCATTCATTGAGAAGCTTAAGCATTTCATGTTGCAACCTTTTTGTTCGCAGTGCTGTGCACCCTACCAATTTAAGCTGATTGAATCCAGCAGGTGCTAGGCATAACCCTAGTGGTGATTTGCTTTTTAAATTGAGGGGAGAACCCGCCTTTGCAAACCGGCGGTGATGCTTTATCCTCCAGCTTATTTCTTTTTCATACAGAGTTCCCATGACCCAACGACAACGCTTTCATCCCCATGGTGTGATCCCCGCTGTGCTGCTGCCTTTTTTTGATGATCTCTCGATTGATGAAGAGAGCTTTCGAGCTCACCTGCGCGACGTGGCCAGCGTCTCAGGCATCAGCGCCATCACGGTCAATGCCCACTCCACCGAAGCAGCATCCTGCACCTTTGAAGAACAGGTTCGGGTTTTGGCCATCACCAAAGACGAAGTTGGTGCGAAGTTGCCCATTGTCAACGGCATTTACACAGACAGCAGCATGGAGGCGCAACGCCTGGCCAAAATGGCCCATGACGGCGGCGCAGATGCCTTGCTCGTATTTCCATCGGGTATTTACAGTTTTGGTCAACGGCCAGAAATGGCGATCGAGCATTTCAAACGTATCGCAGATGTGACAGATTTGCCTTTGATCGCCTTTCAGTACAACCCCACCGGTGGTCAAGGTTATCCCTTGGCCACTTTGTTGCGGATGGTTGAAGCGGTGCCCACCATCGCGGCCATCAAAGATTGGTGCGGCAATGCGCAGTTGGCCGACCGTCAAATTCGCGCCTTGCAAACCCGCCAACCTCCGGTCAACGTATTGAGCACCCACAGCGCTTGGTTGTTCAGCTCCTTGGTGCTGGGCTGCAATGGGTTGTTGTCGGGCAGCGGTTCGGTGATAGCCGATCTGCAATCTCAGTTGTTCCAAGCGGTGCAAAACAAAGATCTGGCCTTGGCCCAACAAATTCACAACCGCATTTACCACACCGCCGAAGTTTTTTATACCGAGCCCTTTGTTGACATGCACAACCGCATGAAAGAGGCGCTGGTCTTGATGGGCAAACTGCCCCGTGCCGTGGTGCGACCACCGCTGGTGAAAATTCAGCCCGATGAGATAGAACGAATTCGCAAAGCCTTGATCGCTGCAGGATTACTCAAGCCCTGAGCGATATCACCTTCGGGCAAAATTTAATTGTTTCATGGCTTGGCAGCGCCCTTGAGTTCATGGTCTTGGACCAGCATGTTGAGGGTGCAAGTTATTGACGGGTTTGCGCTAGGGCTCACATCTCGGTACCTTTCTAGCAAGCTTTGAATGGCCTCGATGGATTGAAACCCAATTTCCACGATGGCATCCGCCTGGAGTCCCCATCCAGCGCCTGACTCCGGCGGAAGTGGTCGGTTTTCAATCCAACTTTGAACCTCTGAATGAGAACCCGACAGCAGGGACTCGCGATGAAGGCGCAAATATTGATCCAGCATGCTCAATGAACATCCTGCACTGGCTTTGTAAACCTGCACCCATTTAAATATTGGATTTTGGCCGCCTTCAAAGACACTTTCTTGGCAAACCATGCCATGTTGATTGACGCGATGGGCAAAGGTTTCGTCTTCATCAAGAAGCAATATGTTGCGTGCATTGGCATTGGACAAGTGCTGTTCGCGGGACCATATGCTATTGAAAAAAACAATGCCCATCCCGTCGTAGACCGGCCCTGAGTTTGGAAAACCTTGCAAATAGATTCGGTCGCCATGCACGTAGCGATTGACATGCGCCCATGACTGTTCAGCCATGAATTGCATGGCCAATCTGCCATGCTGTCGCCACCGCTGTATGAAGGCGTCACCTTGCCATTGTGGGTGGCGCACCGCGAAATAAATTCGCTTGGGACGAACCTCCGATGCCATGTGCTGCTTTTAGTCGCAAGAATAAGCCGCAGCAAAGCGTCCCGCTCTGCGACCGGATACAAAGGCCCAGCCCAAATGGTGTCCATGGCCATAGAGCAAAAGACCACCTTGGCCGACTGACCCAACAGCAAATAATCCTGCAATGGGTTGTCCATCGCTTCCAATGACTTCATGCCGATCGCTGACTTTGAGGCCGCCATCGGTCAGCACCATGTAGCTTTTCACCGGTCCCAATGCGACAAAAGGCGCTTGCGTGAGGGCTTGGCCCGCATGTCCGGCGCTTTGCAGGCTTTGCCGCAATGTGTTTTCGTCCATTCCAAGTTCAACAGCCAATTCTTCAATGGAACTGGCTTGATGGTAAACATCGCGCCGATTGCGGCGGTAATCGGGCAAATAGGCATGCGCCACATTGGGGGCTGTTGACACAAAATGAGGCCAAGCTGTGAATCGGCTTGCCATGCTTGCATCCAACACAATGTAACCAATGCCTTGGTCTTGCTCAGCCAATGCCAGCGCGGGCTTGTTCATTTCGTCGACGAAACGCTGTCCGCGTCGGTTAATGAGTACCCCGCCGGCCTTGAATAAGCCAGGGTCAGGCCCCAGTGCCGTTGTGATGAAGCTCATCAAAATGGGGCGCACCAAAAAGTTGGGCAAACAGGTCATGGCCAATACGGCAGCATGACCCAGCCATGTGTGCGGTGGCAGCTTGGCGATCCAAGTAGGTCGCTTGGGTGGGATAAAGCGCATGATGGGCCCATGGACTAAGTCGCCATTGACCACTTGCGCTCCTATGGCCATGGCCATGCTGTGGCCATCACCCGTGTTGGTGACATTGACCGCTTCACACGCTGCCGCTGCAGGGGTGGCCAATTTCATTTTGAGGTCACGTCCGGCGCTGTAATCTCCGCTAGAGAGCACCACGGCCTTGCTGGCGCGGAAAAAAACAGCTTCTCCGTTGGCGTCGATAGCTTCCACGCCTTGCACTTTGCCATTGGACAGGCGCAAGGAAGTGGCGCGTGTGGAAAAGCGAAAGTTCACACCAAGACTTCTGCACAGACGTCCCAAGTGATACGGGTACGCTTTTGAGCCTGGCAC